>Ga0209308_10000155_pt1 | contig 66546 bp, 45 predicted proteins | sample COGITO_mtgs_1204_3_FD_184806 | JGI IMG/M metagenome (GOLD analysis project Ga0209308, IMG submission 184806) | Pelagic marine microbial communities from North Sea - COGITO_mtgs_120405 (SPAdes) (version 2) | ecosystem: Environmental > Aquatic > Marine > Epipelagic ... | reverse complement strand
GTCTGCATCGCTTACTCAAATTTGGACTGTACGAGTGCGTATTTCTTACTCTCGAGTACCAAAGGATGAACTAACACCCTAAACACTACACCACACACATCGGGGGGAAGGAAAACAAAAAATTCGAACTCTTTCCTCCTCAGAATTCATTCATCGCGTTCCCCTAGTATCACACGCGCAAACGCACACACACAAAAACACGCGCGCTTTGCCAAGAGCGACTTTGACGAGACAAGAAAAGTGTCTTCTTCTGTCCTTTTTCTTTTCGTTTTGTTTTTGTTGCGCTTTGGAAGAGTATAAGGGTGGTTTGAAGAAAAGAGAAATACAATGGCGGAGCAAAATTACCACTGGGAAACGTCCAAAGAAAACGTCCTCCCGTTGAAGCAAGGACGAACGGTCGCCGCGATCGAGGAGACGTTCCAACAAAACAGCTCGAAGGGGAAAATAAACGAGAAAACAGAGCGAGAGAAAAGGTACTTTTACGCGCGAAGCGTTGTTTACTCGTCGCGCGTTTCTCTTTCTTTTGCAAGATTCGTTCTTGGAAAAAAACGACTCCTTCCAAAAGAGCGACTGATTTTGAAAAATACTGACCTTTTCTCTCTGCGTCGCCGAACGAAACTTTAGGGCGCACTTGAACGAGATTGCGAATTACGACGGCGAAGACCCGTTGGAAGTTTGGTTGAGGTGCGGCTCTCTTTTCTCTTTTCTCTTTTGTCTCTCTTTTTTAAAGCAGCGCTTTCGATTTTCGCGCGGCGTAGCTGGAAACGAACAACGAACGCGCTTTTACTACGTGCTCACATTTTTTCTCTCTCTCTCTCTCAAACACTCTCTCTTTGTTAAAACTCTGGTGGTTATAAAATAGATTGATCAAATGGACCGAACAGACGTTTCCGACGAACAAGAACGAGGAATTACTTCCGATTTTAGAGAAGTGCACGGTTGAGTTGCAAGAGGACGCGAAGTACCAGAAAGATTTGCGGTATTTGCGAGTGTGGATTAAATACGCGGACGCGTGTTCGGACCCGTCGGACGTGTTCAAATTTCTCAAAGCGAACGATATTGGGCAAACGCATGCGCTATTCTACGAGTGTTACGCGAGTTTTTTGGAAATGAAGAAAGCGTACAAGTTAGCGGACGAGGTGTACAAGAGAGGCGTGGAGATGAAAGCCGAGCCGGTGTCGAGGTTGAAGATGCAATACGAAGGCTTTACGAAGCGGGTGAGAAAACGAGAGATGAAGAAAGAGGAAAGAGGAGAGGTTTTGGAAGATCAGAGCCAAAGTTATCGTCATTTTGGGGATAAAGTGACGAAAACTGGGAGAAGGATCGAGGCTGGGTTGACGAGTTTGAGAGCGCAGCAAGCGACGAGAGGTTTGGGCGGCGGCGGTTTGAGAAGACAAAGCGGCGCGCCTACGATCCAAGGCGATCGACGCGCCTCGAACAACAACAACAACATCATGCGTCCCTCCAACTTTGAGGTGTTCGAAGACGACGACGAAAACGGGTCGCGAATGACGCAAAATCGAGGTGATAGCGAAAATATCGCCACAAACTGGAAAAAATTGGGCACCCGAGAGGAGACGATTAAAGAAAACGCGGCGAAGCCGTCGCAATGGAACGGCGCATCGTTGACGGCATCGAAACGAAAACTCGCGCCTGGGAAAACCATCGACGCGACAATTGAAGTCTACGAAGACACGGAGTGCTTAGATGCCGAGATGGTCCAAAAAGCGCTAAAAACGACAAAGATTTCGGAAATGCCTCTTCGCTTGCGCGACCGCATGGACTTGAAAAACGACGTCAAAGTCAATCCGGTGTCCGCGCACGAAAGAGCAAAGTTACTCTCGCAATCGCAAATGAAAAAACCTTCTTCTTCTACCGCTATGGACTGTGGTTCAGAAAAGCAGGTGAATTTGAAAGAAACGTTCGAAGAAACCGCCGCGAGAGAGTGGCGCGAGAACCACCCGGAACACGAAAATTACCAACAACGCATGTCGCACCAATCTCCGATTGTCGTTGCGTCTGCCTCGAACGCCGCCGCATCCAAAGGAATCACGAGCATGGACGTTGACGACGAAGCTGCGAGCAAAAGAAACGAACAGTGGCTCCCTGAACGTCCGAACACGGCGAGTAAGAAGGAGAGCGAACACATCTCGCAAATCGATTCGTGCGAGAACGAGAAATCGGCTCAAAATTCCGCCGCCGCCGCCGCCGCAACTACCGCCGATGAAAAGGCAAAACCATCCGCCGGTGCGCGATGGACGAAAGACGAGGGTGGTTTCTTACAAAATAGCGAGCCGACGATGACGTTTTGCACGAAAGAAGCGTGGGGGGACGTCATGGCAATGTTCTCGGATAGAGGAGGCGCGAAGGAAGAGCAAAAATCCGACGACGAAGGCGGTACAAAATCTGGTTCTGGGTCCGGTTACGAAGGCGACGCGAGTCGAGGCGCGCGAACGCCGAAAATGAAAAGCACTCACGCCGTCAAGAGAGTGGCAGAAAAGAAAGACGACGACGACGACGACGACGACGGTGGATTCCTCGTTCGAGAAGACACGGTGCGCCTTCCCGCGAACATTGTCGTGACGAAAGAAGAAACGAATAATAATAACAACAACAATAACGACTTCGATTTCGACATTCGCGAAGACACGGAGTGCATTCCGAGCATAAACGAAATCAAGAAAGGCGCGCTGCAACAGAAGAAAGGTTTTGGAAGTCCCATCGTTGTCTTGAAGGAAAGGAACATAGAAGGCGTAGCGCCGGCGAGGAATGAGAATGATGATGAAAACAAAGTACCAACGGGAGCGAAGTCGTCTTTAAACGATAACACGGTTAAACGCTTTTCTACTCCGAAAGGAGAGGAGAAGACGGTTTTAACGGCGGTACCGGCTGTTAATGACGACAAGGACAACACTTTGAAAGATGTCATCATAGAAGAAAATGTAGGCGCGCGCGAGAACAAAACAGCAATAAAAAGAACAAAAGAAAAAGAAAACGAGAAGAAGCATCTCATCGATCCGTTTGCAAACATAGATAGCCTCTTAAAGAGCGCGAAAATCGAATCGAGCAGCGTGCACGTGTCCGTATCGAACGATCCTTCAGAACTCGCCGGTCTCGTTGCCGCTGGGAAGCGAGTGAGCGGCGCGAAGGGCGCCATCGGAAAGAAAGCGGGCGAAGGCGTTGAGGTCACCATCGGCAATAAAGAGTACACGTTGAGAAGTAAAGCTGGCGAAGGCGCGCACGCGTGCGTTTACGAAGCCGAAGGGAAGGAGACTTTGAAACCAGACGATGTGCCTCCAGTGTTTGCGATAAAAGTCGAATCCAAGAAACTGGCCAGTTGGGAGTTTCTCATCTCCTCGCGCTTGTGCGAACGCCTCCCGCGAGGCGCACCGAGAGACATCGTTATTCCTTCGCACCTGCGCTTGTTACTCGACGATAAATCTCAAGCGCACACCACTGGCGCGCTCGTTATGAAATTTGGCGACCACGGGACTCTCCAAGACGTCGTTAATTTCTACAAGCTCACGGAAAGGAAGACTGGCGCCATGGACGAAAAACTCGCCATGTACTACTCCATCGAACTCCTTCGCTTACTCGAATGGACGCACGAAAGCGACGTTTTGCACTGCGATGTAAAACCAGATAATCTACTTTTGAGAAACGGCGGCGAGCGGTGGTTGGATTGGGACAAGTCCCGACCAGGATCGTGGAAGAAGAAAGGCTTAGCTTTGATCGATTTCGGACGCGCGATCGATTTGAGAGATTACGACGCGAACACGCAATTCGTAGGAAACGCCGGGACGGAAAGCTTTAGCTGCCCGGAGATGCGCGAGAACAAGAGTTGGACGTACCAATCCGATTGCTTCGCAATCGCGGCGACTATCCACGTGATGTTGCACGGCGAGTACATGGAAACAATCACGGATAGAAAGACGGGAAAATACGCGCCAAAGCTCGCGTTGAAACGATACTGGAACCAAGACGTGTGGAAACTCGTATTTGAAAAGCTCATGAACCAGCCGACCACGAAGAGCACGAAGGAAAAACCAAACTTACGAGCGATTCGTGAAGTTTTAGAGGACGCGCTCGATGGCGAAGGCACCGGCGGAAGCGTGGTGAAATCGCTCCTCGTAAAGCAAACGATTGGAATGTTTGAACTCATAAAAGAAGGAAAAGCTGTTTAAAATATATTTGTTGTAACACATAGAGAGAAAACGTTCGAAAGAATTGAAAGCACCGAAAGAGAACAAATGGTAAATAACATCATCTCTCATCAAATCTTCTTTACTACTGTATCGCCGAAGTGACCGCCATGCGCTCATTCTTCGCGTCGATATACAGGCAACACCCGCGAAACAAGTCTGCGCATACGATGCCGTCGGCGTGGCAGGACAATCCCAAATCAGGCGGATCGCCGTCCAAATGCGTCAAAGCGCGCACGGTTTCGTGTTTGAAACCAAACCGTCCTATTCTAAAGCTATCCGCTCGAATCGTAAACGTTTCGTTCGATACTCTCGCTAATCTTCCCGTATCTTCGCCGGCCCCGCTGAGAATGCCGCCGGGAGACAATCCTTGTTTTTGCTCGATGAGGTCCAGTTCAGTGGCCACGCGATTGGATAAGATCACTCCAACGCCACCGACGGCTAACGAGAGCTTATACAGCCCACTCTTCGAGTTTACCGTTTTCACCATGGAATCGTCTGGATTTAAGAAGCACTCGACGTACGGCGCCCCATCGATGAACGTCAATTTCGACCACGGCAACACGAAATCGTCGTCGCTATTTTTACTACTACTCGCTGCCAGCAAATCTTCTTCGCTCGCAAACGCATCTAAGGTTACTTTCGGGTTCTTCCTGGACCCTGGCACGCGTTTTGGTACGTTCAAACGAATAATGGTATCGCGAATCGCGTCCAAGCCTAACGACCCGGCCGGAGGGGACATCAACGTCCCGGGTAATCTCGCCGCGGCGTCTAAGCTTTGCTCCCAAAACGCAACGTTCTTCTGCGTGCTCCCGAACGCATCGAAATCGCCGATTCTAATGTTCCCTCGTATTGGTGCGCCGCCGACGCCCAAAGAAGAAGTGTATCCACAAATCTTCAAATCTTCGTTTGCGCTCAAAGCCGCGGCGGTCTTATCGATACCAGACACGTGCGATGAAAAATCGATAAAGAAATACCCTCGACTGGTTTCGGCGAGAAAATGGCCACCCTCGCACCTCATGACGTCGATTGAAGTTGTTTTTGAAGTTGTAGTCTGAGTTTCGCTTTTTAAAGTTCCGTAATATGGCGCCTCGAAAGAGTCGTCGTCGTCGTCGCTACTCCTCGCACATCTCTCTTCTGTCGTCGTGTACACGGTCACGTGTCCTGCGGCGTGTTCTCTGTGCGCGACTTCTCCCTCACCTTCACCACTGCTAAATCGCCACAACTCCACCCCTTCCGGCGTAATCAATTCCGCTCGCCAGACGGTAAAAGTGTCCAAGTTTACAAACGCCCGCATTGCAATTTTCGGTTTGATCGCAAACGCGAGCGCGACGACAGCCGTCCTCGTCTTCCCTTTCGGCATGTTCGGAGGCAATATCATCACGTCCTCGTTTACGTCGTCGTCATCGTTCTTTCTCTTTTCCTTCTTCTTCTTTTCCTTCTTCTTCGTCCAAGTAAGAGGAGGCGGTTTCATCGAATACCTCGCCACCGCGTCCGCCGCCGACGTCTCGCACACGCCCACCACTTTCCCTCTTAACATTTTATTCACCCCATTTTCCGTCGCCCATTGCCCGGTCCTCGCCACGAACGTGTTCAAAACGTTCTTCTCGCACCCATCTAAATGGTTTTTCCGTATCGTTCCGGAGAGTTCCGATTCGTACGAGTAGTACTGTTGACCATTGGTCAACGTTTCCTCCTCTTCGTTAAACCCGCCCAGAAGAGTCTTGAAAGAGCTGTCCGTGAAGTCAACGCGTTCCTTGTATTTGTTCTTCGCGTATTTGATGTGAAATCTTCCACGCGTGCCTAACGCGCACACGGTGCCTTCTTTTACGTGGATGCTGTCGTTGTTTTCGTCGTTCTTCTTCTTCTCGTGAAACACTCGCACGGCGATCGAGTCCGCGTCGATGGTACGCTCGACTTCATCTTCGCTCCCCGTTGGGGTCGTTGCCGCTGATTTTGCATCGCGCGAGAAAAAGCAGCGTTTTTGTCCCCGTGGTCGTCGCAGCGAGAGACGATTTTGATTCCTCTCGCAAATCCTCCTCCTCCCGTTGTTTCGCCTCGTCGTTGAAAGCGACGACGGTGCAAACGATGACGACGGTGTCGTCGTCGACGCTCGCGAGCATACATTCGTCGCCATTTTGAGTAACGTCTTTTTTTACCTCGGTGGGAAAAACAATTGTTTTTGCTCCGCGATGTCTTGTTCTGGAGAAGTCACGACGAGAGCGCGGAAGAAAAAGCGCGACAAAGCGGAAGAGAGAGATTCTTTTGTGTCGTCGTTGTGGGAGTTGATCGTGAAGTGCGACGATGTGAGTTTCCAACACATTCTTCCGAGATTGAATTCAGACGATATCAAATTCTTGTACGGAGTGAATAAAGAGACGAGAAAGTTGATTAAGAGATCATCTCGCAAGGGGGAGTTGAAAGAGAGGTTTAAAGTGAGAGAGATGTCGTCGATATCGACGTTGGAAGTTGCGTGGGAGAATCGATCGTTGTGGCCGACTGACAGCGAAAGATATTTCTGCTCGGAAGTTGCTGGAACGAATAAACTCGAGTTGCTCAAGTGGGCGCGAGAGGAGAAAAAGTGTGAGTGGGCTGGAAGGACGATTAATAGGGCCGCAGAACAAGGTAATCTGGAAATGGTAAAGTATTGCGTTGCAAATGAGTGTCCTATCGATAAGAACGCGTGTACAAATGCTGCCTCAGAAGGTCATCTCGAGTGCCTCAAATACTTACGCGAAGAAGCGAAAGCGCCTTGGGGTTCTTGGACTGCCAATTGGGCAGCTTTAAAGGGTCATCTTCACATACTCGAATATCTTGTTGAGCGTAAGTATGATCAATTTGACGAGTATGCGTGTGCGTGGGCAGCCGCGAACGGTCACTTAGACTGTTTGAAGTACTTGCACGAAACCGCCAAAGCGCCTTGGGACGAGGACGCCGTTCGAGAAGCGCACGAGAACAACCAAACCGAGTGTTTACAATACTGCCTCGACAACGACTGTCCTCTCCCACCCGGTTGGCGATACGAAGGCGGAACGTTATACGACGAGTTCTACGACTCGGAAGAAGAAGAAGAAGAATAGCTCCCCGGACGGCGCGTACGCGCGAGCGAGAAAAAAGAGAGCGTACTCCTCTTTTCGCGCTCGTCACACAAAAGAGAGACACGTCAAATACAAGCACGCACACGTGTGCGACAAACATAATAAATACTAAACGTGTACACATAAATTGTAACATGCACTCGTAACGAACCAATACGAAAGCAAAAAAGAGTAAAAGAAAACCTACGAGATAGAGCGTTACCCCGCTGACTTTGTTCACCGCTTTCCGTACGTATTTTCTGCAGCAAAAAGAGCCTAAGAATCCGCCTTTTCGAGATCTTCACTCTTCACCGCTTTTCTCCGCTATTATTAAAGAGAGAAAGAGAAGACTTTAGTAAAGAAGCACAACAAAAGAAGCAACGAAAGAATATGGTTCGATTAAAAAGGGCGTTATCGTCCACCGCGGGTATGATGAACTCCTGGCCGAGCACGAACGGCTTGAGCAACTTCCAAATCGATTCCGTCGTTTCCAACAACGACAAGCACTCCTCGAAAGTTCTTTCGATCGCGGAGAAGTGCTCCTCGATCGAAAAACCACCGGTGCCGCACCAAAAGTGCAAAGTGATCGCCACGATTGGTGGGGAGATGAGCAAAACGGTGGACGATTTGTGCATGTTTTTAGAAAGCGGCGTGACCGTGGCGAGGTACGACTTTAGTCACTCGACCAGTTCACACGAGGAGTTTCAGGAGGTGATGAAGAATCTGACGCGAGCGCAGAAAATAACGGTACGTTTTAGAGCATCATCATCGGTCGCGTCAATCGTGGTACACGTTTCTTCTTATCGTCTTTTTAAGTGTTAGTATCATTATTATCAGCGCGCTTGTTTTGTCGCCGCGTACGTACTGACGACGAAGAACATCTCTCGCATCATCTCACTCTTTAATAAATATCGACAAACGTAGAAACGATTGTGCGCGACGTACCTCGCGTTTGGCGGGGACACGTGCCGAGTCGAAGTCGCCGAGGAGTTGGAAGAAGACGAGGAGAAAGAAGACTCGGCGGCTTTGTCGTCGGGCGAAGAGGAGGAGGAGGAGTCTTCGTCTCGCGGAGACGATCGGTTGTCCTCGTCGGAGAGCGTGGCGGCGAAAAGGTTTACTCCGGCGAAGAAAGGCGAGAAGAAAAAGTCGTTGAAATTTTCAAGGGGCGGCGCGGTGAAGTTGACCAACACGAAAGAGGCGCAAAAGATTACCAGCGCGAGATCGATTCCGTTGGGAGATCACTTTGAGCATTTCGCGGCGCACTGCGATGTTGGGGATGAGATTTTTATCGCGCCGTTGATTGGGAATAACAACGATAAGAGCGCTAAGTTGATTGTGAGAAACGTAGAGAGAGAGACGGTGACGTGCGAGTGCGACGGAGATTTAGAGTTTGACGTGGGTTTTGCCGGGAATTCAATCGCGATTCGGTTCAGGCGCGAATCCGGGGCGCTCTCGCCCGGGGACGAACAGTTGCTCAAAAAAATTAGTCGATCGGTTCCGGTGGATTTCGTCTCTTTCGGAGGAGCCACGGGAAGCCATCAGTTGGCGGATTTGAAACGAGCGGCGCAAAAGTTTTATCCGAAAGTCGCGTTGATTGCACGAGTGGACACGTTAAAGGCGTTGCAGAGCGTCAAAGAAACGTGTAAAGTCGCGGATGCCATTTTATTAGCCAGAGGCGATTTGGGTGCCGTCATTGCCCCGGAGAAGATGTTTCGCGTGCAAAAGTTCGTCTTGCGCGTGTGCGAAGAACTGGGAACGGTCGCGGTGGTCACCAGACTCGTCGATTCGATGATTAAGGCGCCACGACCGACCCGAGCAGAAGCGACAGATATCGCAAACATCGTTTTAGACGGCGCGGACGCTTTAATGTTGGGTAAAGAAACCTACTCGGGGATGTTCCCGGTGGAATGCGTCAAGACTGTTTTAGCCATCGCGAACGCCGCGGATAGAGTGTACGATTACGAATCGCGATATGCGAGACAAAAGAAGTTTGTTTCCTCTCGAATTTCCGCGTTATCGGAAGGTAGAAGCGATAAGTTCCCTTCTGGTAAAGGTAACGCGCGCGAATCGAAGGAAGAGAGCGCGTGGATGAAACACATAAGCAACGTCTCGCGTAAAGAGTTGCACAAGTGGTCTTTAGCCGACGCCGCGGTCTCGTGCGCGTACCAAACGCGCGCGAGCTGTATCGTCGTATTTTCGCACACCGGGGAAACAACTCGAATGATTGCAAAATACAGACCGATTTGTCCGGTGATGAGTTTGACGATTCCGTCTATTCGAGGCGGCAGCTTGAGTTGGGTCATCGAAGGCGCCGAGGAGGCGAGGCAACAGTTGATCATTCGAGGCATCATTCCTGTTTTATCCGACGGGCGCGAGGCAGTGAGTAACATTATTAGCAACGATTCGGACGTATCGGACGTATTTTTAGACGCTCTGCGAAGGAATCCGTCCGGTGCGGCGGACGTCGAAGCCATGGCGCGGTTGCGACAACTCGGTTTAATTAAACCCGGAGGCGTTTGCGTGTTTTGCCAATTAATCGGCGGCGTCTCGACGGTCAAAATTCTTGAATACGGCGGAAGAGTCGTCGATAGCATTAACGTTGGGACGTCTTCTCCAGGTTCTCCCGAGAAAAGACGCGCCGCGGCGTTGCACGCGCAAACTTCCGCTTGGGCCGCCGGTCGAAGAGACAGTTTACACGACGACAATCCTCTCGGCGGCCAACCGCCTCAACTCATGGACGAACTCTTCGGTAACCGCGCCGCTTCGCCGTCGTTACAAGCGCAATCGTCCATTCGAATGGCGAACGTGGGCACGTTTTCCGGTGAAAACTTGAGCGACATGCAAACAAGCGCGAACAATCACGTCGCGTATCCGCCGCCGATGTACGACAAATCAAAGCTCGGCAACGCGAGTCAACAAAGTCTCACGTCGTCCATCGGCAACTTGACCATCTCGCATTCCAGCCGCGAAAGTTTAGGAGACATGAAAGAGGGTCCACCGAGACAAATGTCACCGTTGGGCCGAATCTCAGGAGACGCGAAAAGGTCCTCGTTCGATCGCGAAAAGTTTGCGAGAAGACGCATAGAATTAGAGCGCGAGAAGGAAGAAATCGAGGGAGGAGAAGCGCCCGCCGCGGAAGCGGACGACGGGCCGTTCGGGAAAAATATTTCTTCTGGCATGCCGCCTTCGGCCAAGTACACGACGTCGCCGAGTTACACCGGACGCATGTAAGAAGAAGAAGAAGAAGAAGAAGAAGTCATAGGAATATTTATACATATAGAGAGAGAGAGAGAGACGTTCGAACATTTAAATGGTGGAATCGCGTTATTTTAATCACCTAAGTAGTATAAAGAATATATCACATGCAAAAGTAACACAATGCAAACGACGGGGTTTTCTGGTGCCGATCTCGCAAATGTTTTGTTCGTTTCCTTCGTAAAAAGAAATAAGTCCTTCCTTGACTGAGGTCTTATTTAACCCCGTTTTTCTGGAACTTTTGCGAACCGAAATTTTACGTTCGTCCCCGATCCTCCTCTGTTCGTCGAATTTTGCGTGGACGTCGCCGCCGCTACCGCCGCTGACTTTTTCCTTTCCTCTTCTCTCCTCTTTGCCTCTTCCACCGCCTTGGCTGCCGCATCGCGAAACTCTTTGTGCGCCTCGCATTTAGCCACGTGCTCTCGATGTTCGCTCAATTTGAACGACGTCTTACACGGACACGATTTCACTATAAACGCGCACAACTTCTCTTCGCACTGTTCGTCGACTTTAAACTTACGCGATAACGCGGAAAATTTTTCGCGACACACGGGACACGGCGCCATCGCTTTCGTCGGAAATTTTGACGCCCATTGCTTCAGGCACGCCTCGCAAAACGAATGCACGCGACATCCCGCAAAGACCGGGTTAGATTTCGGCTGTCGTGGTTATTTGATGTAAACGTAAATGAGAGAAAGATGTAGAGAGAGAGAGAAAGGAAAGAAAAAAAGAGAAGAAGCAAGCATTCAAATCGACTGAAAGTCTCTCGCTTTCTCCGAGAGAGAGAAAAGAGAAAGAAAAAAAGCAGAAAAGAGAGAAAGAAGTGCTTTCATTCGACGCATCGTCTCTTCGGTCTCACATCGTCACGGGAATCGCCACAAGCAAACGCTCCTCTGACACTCTCTCTCACTCTCTTTTTTTCTTCCCTTCTGCGCTCTCGAAGCAGCGCGCGCGCGCGCGAAAAACACGTCACCCCCAATAAGAAGGTTATTTCCGATACAAAAGAGTAGACACGTACCTCGGCACAAATAGTGCACTCTAAATCGCTCGGAATCTCCTCCCCAAAACTGATCGATCGCGCGTGGTGCGCGTTCATCATCATTAGTGCTTTTGCTGACTGCTCTTCTTCTTCTTCTCGTTGTTGGTGTTCTTCAAAGTGCGACGGCGCGATGCCCATAGTAGGAGAGAGAGATGGTCGTATTTTTAAATTTATTTGCGTCTGTGTGTTGAAAATATTTTTGACGAAAATACAAAATATTGCCGTTTTTTAATGCATGTGTTGCATGTCTTCAATTTTAAATACGCTTTGTACGAAAGCAGACGATGATGACGATGTTTTCTGAGATCATCTCGGTGAAAAGCAGAGAGGAAAATCTGCTCTCGTGCGCGCGAAAGTCGTTCCAACGCGTGTCATCCGTTTTCAATTCAGAGGTGGTTGAAGTGATGATGTTCTCGCGTTATGAAAGATATTTTCGTACCTTGTGGGCACAAAAGAGAAGAAAAGTTTCACACAAAAAATTAGGGGGAGCGATGGATTCACGAGAAGAAGAAGAAGAGAAGGAAAAGCATCCAAAGCGCGACGAGAATCCACCGTCGCGAGAAGAAGAAGAAGAAGACGGAGCGATGTCGATAACAAAGAAACCAATCGTACCTCCGTTACACGCAGCCGCGAGAGAAGGTGACCTCGAATCGCTCTCCAAACTGCTCGCATCACATTCTTCCCCGACCAACAACAACAACAACAACAACAACCACATCATCAACGAACGAGACATGCACGGACGAACGGCGATACACTTAGCGTCTTGGGCGAATGAAAAAGCAATCGTGGAAAGATTGCTCGATTTTGGAGCGGATGTGACTGTTGGTGCCGCGGATGGCGTGCAGGCGATACACTTTGCATGCATGAAAGGGCATTTAGGTATCGTCAAAACGCTCCTCTCGCGAGAGAGGACGAATCGCGCGAACGTTCGAGCGAAAACGAGCAAGAACGAAAACTGCATGCATTTTGCCGTCAAGAGTGGTAACAAGGAGTTGGTGGAGTACTTGGCGAAGAAGAATGTCTCGGTGCTTTTGAAGAGCGCGAAGCGTAAGTACGCGGCGGATATGACGAATAAGAGGGAGATTAAAGAGATCGTCGAACGATTGAAAGAGACGCAGGAGAAGGAGGAAGAGGAAAAGAAGAAACGGAAGAAGAAACGGGAGGAGGGTGATAATAATAATAATAATAATGAAGATGAAGATGATGTAGTTGTAGCGGAAGACGACGCGGTCGTTTTAGAGGCGGCGGCGGGGCCGATGCTGCCGCCGCATTTGATGACGCGGGAGTGCCCGGGTACGAGCGACGATGAAAACGAGAAAGAAGACGAAGAAAAAATGGCCGCGAGTAAAAAGAAACGAAAGAAGGAGACGAAACCGCCGATAATGGGTTTGAGCTTTGGCGAGGAAGATGAATAGCGTCATGATATGGTACAAAAATCGTCGATCGATTTTTCCTTGTCGTCAAGTGTTGTTTTTTATCGCCCGCGACCTTTATATCCTTTCGCGCCTCCGCCGCTCTGTTTCGTCTTCTTCATGCCTTTCTTTTCGTCGCCAAACGCGTACTTCTTCCTCCCGATAATCGCGCTCAAATCGTCCTCGCCGACGTCATCATTTCGAATCCTTTTAAATCCACCACCTTTCTTCGCGTCCGCGTCTCGCATTTGACTCGCCGCGATCCTTTGAGCCTCGTTCACGCGTTCCAACATCACCAGGCACTGCTCTTCTTCCACCGGGTACTTCTCCAATCTCTTCTCGATGAGCCGTTCGATTTTTTGATACAATTCCACGTCGTATTGCGTGACTAACGTGATAGCTAACCCGCTTCTACCGGCTCGCGCGGTTCTTCCAACTCTGTGCACATAATCCTTACTATTCATCGGGACGTCGAAATTGATAACCACGTCGACGCTGGGAATATCTAAACCTCTCGACGCCACATCCGTGGCGACTAAAATGTTTCTCTCGCCGCCTTTAAACTTATTCAACGCGCCTTGCCTTTTCGGCTGCGACATTTGCCCATGAATCGGAATCGCGCTGAATCCAAGATTTCTCGCCACCAGCGCTAACTTTCTCGTCTGTTCGCACGTCCTCGTGAACATCATGATCGTGCTCGCGCTCAGCTCGTTCAACAAGTAACACGCGTAACACTCCTTGTGTTTCGCCGGCACGAACAAATAATTTTGCTTCAAACTTTTCACCGTGGAATACTTGCTCGCGACTTCTACTTTCACCGGATCTTTCAAACACGCTCTCTGTAACTTGTTCACTTTACTCGTCATCGTCGCCGAAAACAACTGCGTTCGTCTCTCCCTCGGAATCACCTTCAAAATCGTATCGATTTCCTCCTCGAAATCCAAATTCAACAGTCGATCCGCCTCGTCTAATATCAACACTTTCAACTGTCGCAAGCTAAACCCTTTGGTATTCTCCAAGTGATCGACCACTCTCCCAGGCGTCCCGACTAACACGTGCGGCCGTTTCCCGATCTGTAACGACTGCGACGTCATGTCCATCCCTCCCACCAGTACCGCGCACTTCACCCCGATATCTTTCCCTAAACACTCAAACTGCTCCGCGATTTGACTCGCTAACTCTCTCGTCGGTGATAACACCAACGTGTGAAACGCCCTCGGCTCGTGCAATAAGTCTTGCAAAACCGGTAACGCGAACGCGCCGGTCTTCCCTGACCCGGTTTGCGCGAGACCGATGACGTCTTTCCCGTTCAACGCGTGCGGGATGGATTGGATTTGGATTGGGGAGGCGGCGGGCCATTTCATGGCATCGCACGCGGCGCAGAGTTCTTTGCAGATGCCCAGAGAGGCGAACGTGACGACTTTAGCATCGTCGTCGTCTGAATCGCCTGAATCGTCGTTGTCCTCATTTTGTTTCTTTTGCGTGGGTAAAGGTTTTTGTTCACCTTCGCTCTCGGTGTCCGACATTTTATTCTACTCGAGCGCTTTCTTTATGAGGACGGAGGAAAAGGAAGAGTTGAGAAAGAGAGAGAAAATGGTACCGTCGCTTCTTCTTTCATTTCTTCTTATTGCGTGCGTATATTATAATTGCTCTATGACTACTGCGTCTACTCTCTATTACTTTTACACGACTACTACTGCGTGTGTGTTACTCTTTGTCTTGTTCTTCTTCTTCTTCTTCCTCCGTGTCCATCAAAAACAGCTTTCCGAACAAAGCGGTGCTCGTCGATTGGCGCAAATAGAACAAACCGAGACCGCCGCCTTTCTGTTTCGCTTTTTGTAGCAAGTCTTGTTTCCTTTCCAACAAGCGTTCCGTTCTTCTTTTCAAGTTGGAGGTGAGGATGTGCGGTTCGCCTTCGACGACGTTCGCCAAGGTGAATTCCGGGGTGATTAAGAACCCGGTGGAGGTGGTCGGCGGCGGTTGATTTTTGGAGGTATCGTCGTCGTCGTCGTCTTTTAAAACGACGGAATCGTTTTTGTTCGTCGTTTTCAGCGCGAGCGTTTCAATGAAAGCCTCTCCCTCGTATTCATCTTTTTCGAAACTGAAAAATTCTCTCCTCAACGTCTCCAATCCGTCTTTCGCTTTTCCAATCTCCTCGCTCGTCATCAACAAAATCTGCGGGTTGTTCTCAACCACCCAATCCAAACGTTTCACGTCTCGCAAAACCATTTTCCATTCAATCGCCGCTTTCGTGATCTCCTTAAAGCTTTTCTCCAGAACCACCTCCGGTTTTTTCCAAAGCATCGCGTTCACGTCGCAATTCGGGAATAATATCTTCATCCGATCCAATCGATCGACGAGCGATTCGGAATTTTTCTTCTTCTTTTCATCATCCTCCAGCCTCTCTTCCATCATCATCTCATCCTCCAACCGCATCTCCGCCAACACCCCGCCTCCTAACTCTATCAATCGTTTCAGCATCTCTCGGTCTTTCACTCCTCTCGTTTGCCAAAATTTCGTCAGGCTTTCCGTTTCTTCGTCTTTTTGCGGCTGAGGAAACATCCACGCGTTTTGTTGGACCAGTCGGTCGAAATTCGTGACCCGTCTTCTTTGTTTTCCATCATTCGTCGTCTCATCGTTTTCATCGTCATCGGAAGACACGGAAGAAGAAGAAGACGCGGAACTCTTCCTCCGAAACCTGGTGCTTCTTTTTCTGCGAGAAGAACTCGTTTTCGACCTAAAAGACGCGACGAAAAGGACGAGTTGTGTTGCACAAAGATGATGTGTTTTGTGCATTTTAACTGAGGAATTTCCCGCAGAAATCAACTCTTAAGAAGAAGACTTTGATGATGCGGACGCTTTCGTCATCGTCGGTCTCACGCTTTATGAGAAGCAGAGGAAGAAGAAGCGCGACGACGACGACGACGACGACGAACGCCGTCATCGATCATCCTCCGTCTTTGAATGCGAGCACTGCTGCTCGAAATGCACCGTTATTGGATTACTTGGTGTACACCTTTCCATCGCTTCTTTGCGCTTCGCTCGGGTACTGGCAACTCCAACGGAGAGAAGAAAAACTGCTCAAAATGAACGCGCGAGCGGCGGCGTTGCACTGCGAACCGTTGCAGTCTCTCTCAGAGGTGACGGAAACGACGGAGGAGTTTCGAAGGGTTCGCGTGGAAGGCGAGATGATAAAGAATTCGATTCGAGTCGGACCGAAAGTGAGAACGTCGGAGGTTTCGAACAACGAGAAAATAGCCGGGTACGATTTAATCACGCCGATGAGAGAGAAGAGAAACAAAAACGCGAGAAGGAAAGGGGTCTGGCCATTTGGCGGCGGTGGTGGTTCGAACGACGACGTAAACGACGACGACGTCGTCGCGCTCGTGAATAGAGGTTTCGCCGAACGCGCGTTTGAGGACGCGAAAGGCGGAATGTGTTTGAAGACGATCGGGGTGGTGAGAAAAGGAGATATGAAAGGGTATTTCACGCCGGAAAATGTGCCGGAGAAGAACGTTTGGCATTACGTGGACGTGAGAGGGATTGGGGAGTATTTGGGATTAGTCGTAGGCGGGGGGAGTAGTCATAGCAGTAGTATCGCAACTCTCGGGAAAGATGAGAATTTGAACGAAGATAAAAAGGAAAAGGTGTTCGTGCCGTACGTTCAATTAATCAGGCCGATTGGCACGACCACGTCGACGTCGTCGCAGCAGCCAATACCAGTCGCCGAGGAAGAGTTGATGAAGTTTTCCGTCCTTCCCGAGCAGCACATGAATTATTCCATGACGTGGTTTTCACTTTCCGCGGTGACGTTAGGGATGGCCTCGTTCGCGTTGTTGAAGAAGAAGAAAGTCCCAAAGTTGTGAAAAAAGAGTTGTTATTCGTGCGTTCTAAAGAAGCCAAGAAGAAGCTTTCATACATTCGTATTATGGATTTTTAAAGTTCTACTACTGGTACCTTTCTATTTTTCATGGGATCCAAACGTTTGCACAGAAACTTGTTCCAACGCGCTTAGCGAAGGAGGTCCCCCTTCACCATCACCTACTTCCACATCTACCCACACCTCCTTCACTGGACCGCCGCCGCACGCGTTCGGCATCTCGTGCTCCAAATCCGTACTAATCGCTCTCGCTATTTCTCCGAATTCGCCGTGGACGTTGATTTGGTCTCTGGAACTGTACCCAAAATGAGTAGAATCCATCTCCCATCGTTTGGCATCCGTAAACTCGTCCGTCGTCGTCGAAACTACTGTCGTTTCCCCTACTTCTACGTCGTTATTTCCCATTTTCACCAAAATACGTTTCGCGAACGGATCTTCTAGCTTGTATCTCACGTTAAATAACCCAAACATAGCTAAGGAGCTCAAACAGGAAAGTAGGCACGCGTACGCGAGAACCCAAATTTTGGTCGATTCCGATGGATTTGTTGTTCCGTCTTCTTCGTCGCGCAACATGCTCGTCACTAAATTCGCGTAATACGGCCCCCAAAACATCGGGTGGACGAAAATATACACCCTCGCAAACGCTCTGGTAGCAATTGGCGTGCGATAGGTCTTAATCAATCTCAAATTCTCCCACGCTGTCATGCACGTCGTCAAATAATTCCTCAATCTCGCCGCCTCGTTACCGGGAAAACCGACGTACTTCAACTCTTCCGTGCACATGCTCAACTTGTTAAACGCACTCAAAACGTCATCGCACAACCTCGAGTGCATCTTCATCGCCTTCATTTTCGCCTCTCTCCCTTTAACCGTGTTCAAATGCATCAATCTGTGCGCGCTTCTCATGCACAACACGTCCCTCGCGTTCGATATTAAATCGACGACTATCAATCGAACTTTATCCGCGTGGCCTTTCGGGAGTAACATCCGACCTCGTTCTTTCCGCGTTGTGTTGCTTTTTTGACTTCCTATTAAGTGCCCGGGCGCGTACCAATCCCAGTCGCGATGTCCGTAAAAGTACGACACCAAAGTCGCTTTAAACGTCGCCACGTGTTCCAGCGCTCTCTCTCTTCTCTTGAACGCCTCGGACAAACTCGACGTCAGAGGGAAGATAATCACAAAGCTAATAACCGCCCAAGAGACGTTCGCGGCTAATCGATGTCCGTTCACTTCGTATAAACTGAACGTCAAAACTGAGGCCGAGGAAATCATGCACAATATACTTTCCAGGGTGAGCACGTGTTCCAGAGTGACTCTCAGCGACGAGACGAACTGTAACGCGGACGCGTTGAGTGAAAAGAAACATCTCTGAAACTTTGAATTTCCCCCGAGTGCGTTGTTGTCATCGTCGTCATCTTGTTGGAACGAATTTGGTCGCGAAAACCGTTCCATGGCGAGAAGCATCGACGACGACATCGTTTTTGGTTTCAAAGCGCCACTTTTATCGGGTTTCTTCATCCTCTTTCGCGATGAATATACGCGATTCCCCTGCGAAAAAAGAAATGGAGAAATTTCGATTGGAAATCCACACTTCGGCGGCGTAGTAGTATTGAACACACAAGAACGCGGCAATAATACGCCATCGCTTTTACGCAAACAACAGCACCAATACTATACGAATCATGGCGTCTGGAGGTACGATCCATTACAAGTTCAAATCTCAAAAGTCCTACGACACGGTCACCTTCGACGGCGTCTACATCTCCGTCGCGAATTTGAAACAACTCATAGCGGAGAAGAAAGGCTTGGACAAAGAAGGCACCGCGGAATTGTTACTCACGAACGTCACCGAGGATGGTAACAACAAAGGAGTAGGTCAAGATTTAACCGACGACCAAAGTTTAGTGTGGAAAAACGCGTCGATTATCGTGAGGAGAGTCCCGAAAGCGATGGGGAAAACCATCGGCGATGCCCAAGAATTGAAGGAAGAAAAGAAGCGGATCTACGTGAAACCACCGGACGCGGCGACGCTGAACATGGCGCAACAAGCCGCGAACAGAAACAGAAGGAACATGCTCACGGCGAAAAGAGAGAAAAGGGAACGGATGAAGAAAATGAGAGAAGGAGAAGGAGAGGATTTGGACAACGCGGACGACGACTTGGACAACGAGGAAGAAGCGTTGAAAGAAGAGAAGGACATCAAAGATTTAATCGCGAACGAGACGAAACAATGGGACGCGGAAAGACTTCAAGCACGGAACGCGAAGATTGTGTCCAAAGCGGCCGGGAATCAACCGATGCAAAGGCAAGGAATCGCGACGAGGAATAACGCGGCACCGGTGGTGTCGCAAGGCGTGCAATTGGCGAAGGAGATGCAAGCGAATAAAATTATGCACCAGAGTTACGTGAGAGCGGACGGGGCGGGGGTGCCGGGGCCGGGGTACGTGTGTAAACGGTGTAACGTGCCGGGACATTGGATTCAAGATTGCCCGCAAGGGAAAGATGCGAACGTGGAAGTGGTGAGGATGAAAACGGCGTATGGGATTCCGCAGAATAGGTTGGAAGGGACGGATACGGGGGTTTTGGTCGGGCCGACGGGCGAGAGCGTGGAGATGAAAGCGGACGAGACGGAGTTCGATCGCATGATGGGGTTTTTAACCGGTAAAGAAGAAGATGAGGATGACAAGATGTTGATGATTGGTGATAAAAAAGATGGCGAAGAGGAGAATGCAGGTAACGAAGGAGAACAGCACCCTTTTTCGCCGGCGACAGCCGGAGTCCAATCGCCGACGATGGCGCCTCCGCCGGGCGGTCCTCCACCAGGCGGACCTCCACCGCTTCCAATGGGGCCTCCGCCATCCACCGCGGAAACGAGAGAAGAGAGAGACAAAAAGCGCGCGGAGGAGAAAGCGGCGGCGAAAGAACGGTTCGTGAACATGTCGCCGGAAGAGGTGATGAACATGGATCCGGCGGAGATGGAAAAGTTGATGGCGCTCATCGGCGACGACGAGAACGATGAGATGATGAAGATGGGAGATGGAGGTGGTGGAGGTGGTATGCCGCCGCCTGGTATGCCGCCACCGCACGCGCAGCGGTATCGTCGGGGTCCCATGGGAGGATTCCCATCCCTTGGTGGTGGTGGTTATAACAACGCAGTCATCGTAACGGAACCGAAGATAGACATGACGCCGGAAGAGGAAGAAGAAGCGGACAGAATGTTGAAAACAGGCGATTTTAGCTCGATAGAAGCGATGTTGAAAACCTTTGGGTGCACGCCAGAACAAATCGAACACTTGATGAAGACGCAACCGTCGTTTCCGAATCCATTTTATGGCGGCGGACCGCCGGGCGAAAGAAGGCAATTTGCCGGTCCAAGACCGTGTTACGCGTACGCCAAAGGCGAGTGTTTCCGGGGCGATCGGTGCAAATACTGGCACGATCCTTCGATTCCAGCGCCGGACCGCTCGAAACAAATCGGCGAAGGCGGTCCGTGTTGGGCCTTTGCGCAAGGACGATGTTTTCGAGGCGACTCGTGCAGATTTTCGCACGACCCGAGCATTTTACCCAAGGATTTAGAAAACAATCCGTTTCGAAACGCGGGCGTGCAAGACGGACCGCCGCCGACGCAATTTGGCGGCAATGGTGGCGGCGAGGACGGAGGAGGACCGTCAGAGTTTGGTGGTCGAAAGCGCGTGCGAGAAAACTCCAGAGATCGATTCGAAGACACTATTCAACGAGACGACTCGCGAGAAGGTCGTCCGAGCTCGCGAGGAGGGTACGACAATCCACCAAGAAGAGGTAACTCGCGCGACCGCGGTGCTCCTCCGTTCCGATTCGGCGCGGAGCAACAACCATCCGGTCCACCTCTCGACCATCAGCAAAGAGGTCGCCGCATGCCGCCCGGTCCTCCTCCGGGATCCAAACGTACTCGCGACGATTCGAGAGAACCCGGAGGAAGCCGACCGCCGAGCAGAGACGGAGGTCGACCGCCGGAGGCGAAACGCTCCAGACGAAACGAAGATAACGACGCCACGCAGCATCAAAACGGACAACAAGGTGGTGGTGGTGGATTCGTCGAAGGTTTTCGAGGAGGAAGAGGAGGAGGAAGAAGAGGAGGAGGAGGAAGAGGTCGCGCGCCGCCGCCTCCAGCCTCCCAAGGAGGCGGCCAAAGAGGTAGTCGTAGCATCCGAAATAGATTGACCCGATAATAATACACAAAAGTAAAACGAATATACAACTTGAGCACACCACACCACACCACGCAATAATAGTACATAAACGGCGATGAAATATGCGTACGCGCACGAAAACTTCCTCACTTCCCACCTTCTGTGTTTTGCATAACACAAACAAAAATGGGTCAGTGCGTTTCCCAACCGCTTGTGCTCGACCAAGCAGCGCAAGAAGAAGAAACAGAAGAAACAGAAGTCAAAATTGATCTCCGCAAGGACGAACTTTTGCTCTCCCCTCGAGGTTTGCACGGTGTCTTCGACGGCGTGTACGTCGATCCGAAACTTCTGTCGAAACAGTTGAAGCATTTTCGCGTTGAAATCCAAAAGAAAAAACTGGCGCCGTTTTGGCCCGCGGAAGACGAGGAGACCGAAAAGAGCTTCGAGTTCTGCCCGATATGCGCGTGTTACTACAGAAGCGTCAATGTGACGAAGTGTTGCCAGTTTAAACTGTGCTCGGAGTGCCACGCGAGAAACGTGAACGGATTTCTGTTTAGTTTTAAAGCTTCCCAAGAGAACAACAACAACAAGAAAGGTCAACGCGCGAAACCGACGTGCGTGTGCTGCAGGAAAGAAGACTACAAGGTGTCGTATCGAGGCGTGCAGACGAGGAAAGAGCGAGAGCAAATCGAGAAAGAGCAAAAACAGGTCGAGATATCTTTGGAGCGCGCGAAAGTTGGCGTCGAGGAGGAGACGAGGCGGCGGCAATCTTTGACGCGGGAGGGAAAAGGCGACGGAGGGGAAGTGCCGAAAGGATGGGAGGAAGAGTACAGCATGGCGAGGTTAGCGGAGGAAGGTGGGAGCCCGAGAGCGAGAGAGGAAGTCGCGGAGAGGAGTTTTGGTAGGGTAGCGTGGGATAGTAACGGTAGAAATAGTAGTAGTGCTTCGTCGTTGACGCCAAGCCAGAGGATTTCGTTGCTCCGGGGGAGAAGCGAAATGTTTTCGGAAATGTACGACGCTTTGTTCGACGACGACGAAGATAGAGGGAGTCAGAGAAGTCGGAGAAGTTTGGATTTGGGTTCAAGAAGGAATTCACAAGACTTTCGAAGGAATTCGGAAGAGTTCTATCGGCGAGGCGTGCTTCCGCCGTTCGAGTCGGCTGAGAACGCGACCAACGCAGCCATCACCACTGGTAACGCTCGACAACAGCAACAACAACAACAACAACACTCACGCCGTTTAGTGCAAGACTTTCGAAACATGGTGTTGGAAGAACTTTACCTGTCAGAAGCGATTTATAGAAGTATGCTCGACGTCCACGAAGACGAAAGTGAAGGGGAAGTTCATCAACACCAAATCGGCAACCTCGAGGAAGGATATGAAAATAACAGCGAAACCGAAGAAGCGTCCGATGTGGGGGAAGAGGCGCCGAATGGAAGAGAAAATAACGAGGACAGAGAAGAAGTAGATGATGATGATGATGAAGAAGAAGAAGATGATGACGGCGGGACGACGAGAGACGCCTCCTCGGAGGACGAAGCGTAATAATAGAGAAGTAGATGTCTACGTAGAGGTTCGATTTGAAGTTATCTGAGCAAAAAGTAAGCACTCTTAATGGCACTCCTCGTGACTCTGGCCGCGAGGTTCGCAGTTGCACCACCACCACCACCGCCGCCGCCGCTTGCCTTCTTCGAGCGCTTGGCGATTTCTTTCTTCGCCGATACCGGTTCCTCTTCCCTCTTCACTTTCGTCGTCGTCGTCGTCTTCTTCTTCGCCTCCTTCGGATCCGCGCCGTTGCTGCCACTCGTAGTATTCGCTACCTTCTTCTGCCTCGCCGCCACAAACGCGGTCGTTCTCCCGCCAACTTCGCAAAAGCTAATCTTCTCCCCGTTCGCCATCTTCGCGTTTTGATTCTTCCCCCACCGGTGATGAAACAACCAATCGCTCGGAAACCGTCCGGAATCCGCGTCGCTTTCCACCGCCACTCTCGTCACGTCAAACATCGCCTCCCGCAAACTCCGCATCGCCTCTCCATTCAACTCGCTCGCTTTCACCTCCGGATGAATTTTCGCTCGATACAACATCTCGTCCGCCATCCAGTTCCCGACCCCGCACGCGACGCTTTGATCCAACAAAACGCTCTTAATCGCCGCGTTGCGTCTCCTAAAAATCTTCTCAAACTCCGTCTCCGAAATCCTTTCTAAATACGGATCAAATCCAAGCTTATTCACCGGTGCCGATTTCCTCGGACACTCGTTTCTCACTTGCACTCGTCCAAACCGTCTCGGGTCGGTATACGCCAAGCACTTCTCTCCTCCCGAAAACTCCAACACAAACTTATAAAACTTTGGCGGCCAACTTTCCTGGTCGACTTTAAACTCCACGTACTTTAACGGCCGTTCGCCTTTCACCGAGAACGCCCCGGTCATCCCGAAGTGGAACAAAACGAACGACTCGCCTTCGAATTCGAGCCATCCTTGTTTGCCTTTCCTGTGCGTGTTGAGTAAGCGTTTGTTCAGGACTGCTTTCTTGAACATTTCCTCCCCGATATCTTTGAAACATTTCTCGTCCAAAACGCCGGTTTCAGCGGACGGGAAGATGACGTTCGTGCAGATTTTGTTCACGCAGTGCGCGTGGACGAGTTTACGCGCGTGTTCCACCTCCGGGAGTTCCGGCATTTTCTCTCGCTCCTTCTTTGCGTTTGAAGTTGTTGCGACAAGAAATGACGTCAGACTTTTATAACTGTTTTTTCTTTCAACAGACGACAAAGAAATCAAATCATCGAGAAAGGAGGAGGAGGAGGCGCGAGAGAAAGAATGCGCTGCTCGTCTCTTCCGTCCTCGAGGAAAGCGTGCGTCCCAAAACGGGCGGTTTTTGTCCAAGGACGGCGCACACGACTGCAGAAACACCCGAAGGAGGAACGAAGGAAGTGTCACGCATTCTGGGGAAACAACAAGAACAAAGATAAGGACGATAAGAAGATAGACCCGTTGTTGAAGAAACTGAAAGGCGCGGTGAACGAAATCGAAACCGAGGAAGAGCTGAACGAATATCTCGCTCGAAACGGCGAACAGATGACGGTGGTGAAAATCGCGACGAGCTTTTGCGGACCGTGTAAACTGATGAAACCGAAATTTGATCTGTTCGCGGAGAACTACTCGGACGCGCTGTTTTTGTACGTGTTGAGCGATAAGAACGAAAAGACGAAACAGTTATCGGACAAGTTGAAAGTGAGCGAAGTGCCGTCGTTTAGGTTTTTTAGAAGCGGGGAACAGGTGTGGCAATACGCCGGGGCGAACGAAAAGATATTGAGGATGACTATAATAGATAACTTGCAAGACGGGGAGAAGCGGTAGAAGAGAGAGACGCGCGGCGGAGGAGAGAAGGAGAGAGAGATTGAGAGATTCGGCGGCCGAGAACGCGGTTGACCGGATCTCTTCTCTTTGCTGCGAAGTTTCGCTAAACGTGTTGTTTCTTTTATTATTACAGTGCTGTACTACTACTATATTTACAATCTATTATTGTTTGCGTAAACGCAAACGCAAACGCTATTCCCATCGTTCGCTCCGCTATTAAAGACATTTTAAACGCTCTCATCTGTTGGATATTTACGCTGATATATCGTCGTTCGGCAAAGGTAAAAGAATATCAGGAAGAAGAATTCACGAACTGCATCATTCTTTCCGCAACTGTTTGCCACTTCGCGTCGAGCATCACGTCGTGCGCTAAGCCTGCGATGAGGTTCGCCTCGACGTGCCAAAACTCCGCGGTTTCGCGCACGCCTTCCTCGTCGACGACGTAATCGTCTTTGCCCCCGATGACGAGCACTTTCTCTTTACCCTTTTGTCGTCCCTTACTTTTATCTACAATCGGCAACTCCTCGTTCAGCTTTTTCAAATCCAATAATCTCGCTTTGCTCGAATCGTTGATCAAACGCATGTACTTTTCGATATCCTTCTCCTCGACTTCCTCGGAAAAGAAACACTCGCGACAGGATTTAGGATCCGCCCCGAACTGTTTGCTGATAAACGCGTAGGTAATTTTCATCGACTTCCACAAATCCTTCTTCAAAAATCTCTTGACCATCTCCGAATTCCCGGTAGGTGGCACGGACGCGAGTAATATCATCCCGTCAAACAACTTTGCCTCTTTTACGCGTTCGTCGTCGTCTGAATCCTCGGCGAAGACTTTCTGCGCGATTAATCCGCCGAAAGAGTGCCCGACGACGAAAACTTTCTCGTACTTTTTCCTTCCGCGTATGTATTTCGCGTACTCTCGAACGTCCTCCGCGTGTCTCTCGAGCGTCCCGGCGACATTTCCTCCATCTTTCTTCATCCCGCTCTCGCCTTGCCCTCGAAAATCCATCGCAAACACATCCACATTTTGTCCATCATCAGCGTTTTCATACCCAAAATAGTCAAAGAAATGTTCAAGATAACACCATTTCGCGTGGTACGATCCGTGTAACAGTATCAGAGCTACGTTATTTCCTTTTTTCATCCTTTCTATCGCGCTTATCTCGATGCCATCGGATGTCACGTATCCATTTTCTTTTATTAAAGAACAACACCACCATCCCCTAATTCTTGTTACAGGTGTTGTTTTCCCAACGCACCTCCTCCTCCTCCTCCTCCTCGCGTCAAAATCACACAAAGTCGTCGCAGAATAAAGAGCAGCACTCCTCGCCGCAGCACGCAAAGTTCCTCCTCTCGTCGGGGTAAAAGTCATCGTAAAAGTCGTCGTCGAAAAGAGAAAGAAATCTTTAGAGAGTACGTCGTGACTTAGTCTTCTCTCATCAATCAGAGTGCGCTTGCAAAATCCCCTACGTACTACGACTAAAATCTCTCGTGTCTTTTGTACGGAGAATTTTTAAAATTTATAAACCCTAAACAAACCCTAAATATTGGACGTAAAAAAAAACCGATCTCTTTTCTTTCACGTTTCTCCGCAGAAAACACAAGACGTGAGAAGACGTAACCATCATGGCGGCGGCAGTCTTAACGACTCCAAAAATGAGCAGTCGCGGTGAGAGTGCGAAAAGCACGACATCTGCGGCTGGAATTCTCGCGTTACTCGAAGAACCGCAAGATGTCCTCAAAGTCCACGGCTTACGAATGCTCAACGATTACGCCATGCGCACGAGCTGGCACGAAGTCGCGAGCGCGATCGAAATCATCGAAGGGATGCACGAGGACGAGTTTTTTTCGCACAGAGATTTAGCCGCGCTGGTGGCGAGCAAGGTGCGCAGCTTTTCTTTTCGTTCGTATTGTAAGAGAGAGAGAGTAAAGTTGCGTTCGGTGATCTTCTTTATGTGCGTAAAGAGATGAGACGTTTTTGAACGACACGCGAGATCTGATCTTGCGAGTCGCTCTTACGAATAAGAAGAGGGAAAATTTTCATCGCCAAATCGCTGCTCTTTTTTTCTCTCCTTAAACGCTTTGAATTCTCGTCCACTCTTTCCTCGCGACGATATAAAACTCACGCAACAAATATGGTTTTTCACATACAGGTATTCTACCACTTGGGCGACTTGGAGGACGCGCTCTCGTACGCGTTGGCCGCCGGGAAACTCTTCGACGTGGCGGAGAAGAATTCTGATTTCGTGGACACGGTTTTGGCGAAAGCGATCGATACGTACGTGGAGAAGAGGCAGAGAGGAGGTACGGTAGTGAGCGAGGCGGCGGCGGAGGCGATGGAAGAAGGCGAAGAAGAAAGAGGAGAGGCTTTCGACGTTTCTATCGACCCTCGATTGGAATCCATCGTCGATAGAATGTTTGAAAAGTGCCACGAGGAAAAACAGTGGACGCACGCAGTTGGCGTGGCGTTGGAATCGAAACGGTTAGACGCGTTGGAAAAAGCGATATCGAGAGCGGAGCAACCGGAGGTTGTGTTATCGTACGCCACGAAGGTTAGTCAGACGTTGGTTATGCAGAAATCGTTTCGCGCGGAGGCTTTGGCGTTGTTGGTGAAGTTGTACGAGACGCTCGATTTCGACGAGCCGAATTATAACGGCGTGTGCCAGTGTTTGGCGATTTTAGAGGACGATAAGCGATGCGCGGACGTTTTGTTATCGTTGGTGAAATCTTCGGACGAGCGAGACAATTTACAGGCGTACCAAATCGGGTTCAATTTGTTCGAGATGGATTTGAGAAATTTTTTGAGCGGCGTCGCCAATTTAGTCGTCTCGGCGTCTTTGGCATCCAAGCAAACGCCAATCAAAGATGGTCAAGAACAGAAGGAGGCGGATAAACAAGCGCGCACGAACTCGTTGGTGTCAATTTTGAGAGGCGAAACGCCCGCAAAGTTGTACTTGGAATTTTTGAAAACGAAATCGCACGGCGACCCGGCGTTGGTGGAGAAGTTAAAGAAAGCCGTCGAAGGGAGAAACTCTGTCATGCACGGCTCGGTGGTGTTTGCAAACGCCATGAGCAACTGCGGAACCACGAGCGACGCGTTTTTGAGACAAAACTTGGACTGGTTATCGAGGGCGACAAACTGGGCGAGGTTTTCAGCCACCGCCGGCGTCGGCGTCATCCACCGCGGTCGCGCCGAAGATTCGAAACAGTTGCTGTCGCAACTGTTACCGGCCCCGAGTCCGTACACGTTAGGTGGTGCGTTATACGCCATGGGTTTGATGCACTGCGGGCGCCCTCATTGCGGAGAGGCGTCGACGTTCATCATCGAACGTCTTCGCGCGGCGAATAACGAAACCGTGCAACACGGCGCGTGTTTAGGCATAGGTTTGAGTAGCTACGGGAAATCAGAGTTAGATGCGGAGTGCATGATGGAACTCTTTAGAGTTTTGCGAAGCGACAGCGCCGTGGCCGGTGAAGCCGCAGGTATCGGATTAGGTTTTGTTTTGGCCGGTTTGCGCAAAAACCCGAGTGAAAACTCTGGAAACAAGAGTCTCCACGATAACTGGACGAGAGACATGCTCGCGTACGCGAGAAAGACATCGCACGAAAAAATAATTCGTGGATTAGGTTTAGGTCTCGCGTGCGCGTTTGCCACGTGCGAGGAAGACGCGGATGCGATCATTGAAGACGCATTAGGCGACGGCGACGCGTTGATTCGGTACGGCGGATGTCAAATTATTGGCTCCGCGTACGTCGGCACCGGGAACAACGACGCCATTCGAAAACTCTTACACGTGGCCGTCTCGGACGTCTCGGACGACGTTCGCCGATGTGCCGTCATGTCCATTGGTTTTGTGTTAACGAACAACCCGGAACAGTGCGTTCGCGTCGTGCAACTCTTATCGGAATCGTACAACCCGCACGCGAGGTACGGCGCGGCTATGGCGGTCGGCATCGCCTGCGCCGGTACTGGTAACGTCAACGCGGCGAAATTATTAGAACCTATGAGAAGAGACAAAGTCGATTTTGTCCAGCAAGGCGCCGCTATCGCGTCTGCGCTAGTCTTGGTCCAACAACCGGAAGATCGCTTGTCGAAATTCCGCGACGAGATGCAAAAAATGAGCGCGGATTCGAGCGAAACGACCATGTCGAAAATGGGCGCCATCATGGCATCGGGCATCTTAGATTGCGGTGGACGCAACTGCACGATTTCTTTGAAATCCAGAGCCGGTCGCCCGAGAATGACGTCCACCTTAGGCGTATTGGTCTTCACCCAATATTGGTACTGGTTTCCGTTTGGTCACTTTCTCTCCATCGCGACCATCCCGACGGCGTTCATCGGCGTCGACAAAACCTTACAAATGCCGCATTACGAGTGCGTTTCCAACGCCAAGCCGTCCTTATTCAAATACGCGGATTACCTCTCCGACGAAAAAGACAAGAAAACGACCGAGGTGAAGAAAGCCGTTCTCTCGACGACGAAGAAAGCGCAAAAGTTGCTCAATGAGAAAAATGTAAAAAAAATGAACAAAGACGCGGAGAGCATGGACGCCGACGATAACGTCCCGTCTCGCCCGCAATCCAGAGCCGCAAAAGACGACAACGAAATGGACGCGACCGCTACCACCACCACCACCACCGCTGAAGGAGAAAAAGAAGGAGAAGAAAAAGAAGGAGAAGAAGAAAAGAAGGAGGACGAACCGGAACCGGAGTTTGAAATCTTAACCAACCCGTCGAGAGTGACCCCGCAACAAGAAAAGTTCATCTCCTTCGACCCAGCCGCGCGATTCGTCCCGTGCGAATCCTCGACGACCACCACCACCACCACCACCATCAAAGAAAAATCTCGCGTCGGCCGCGGTTTTGTCGTCTTAAAAGACCAAACGCCGGAAGAGGAGGTGTTTTACGTCGAGTTGGCGTTTCAAAAAGCCGAAGTCGACGCGCAAGCCGGAAACGCCGCGAACGCCGGCGCAGGAAACGACGACGACGACGAACCCGCGCCGCCGGAGGAGTTCGACTTCGACGAAGACGATTAGAACTTTAGAGAGAGAGAGAGAGAGAGAGTTTTCAGAGAGAAGTGTAATAAACCGATTCTATACTAATCGAGTAGTACTATATTTAAAGGCAACTTTTCCTCATTTATTCAAATCACAACACGAACAAACATGCAACACACACAAGCGACGTCCGCGTACAACGACGTGAAGTTCACCTCCTCGAAGGACAACGACACCACCGCAAACGGCTTTTCTCATCACACGGGAAGTACTCGCCTCGAACTGAAACGAATAATCAAACCAAAGTTATTGGATTTCGAATACGCGTTGTGGCAGATGCGCTTGCTTCTCACCCACGGGCCGAAGAAAATCTACCGGCACTGCGAGTACAGGAAACAAACGAAAAACCAATGGGCGAGAGACGACCCGACGTTTTGCGTTTTGTCGTGCATTTTTGTCGCTCTGTGTGCGATTGGGTATTGTTTTATGTACGAGACGAGAGGGATTGTGAGAGGGTTGTGGGTGATTACGTCGGCCGTGTGTTTCGATTATATCGGGTGCGGGTGCGCGATCGCGACGGCGTATTGGTTCTTGGCGAACAGGTTTATGACGACGAGAACGAGAAGAGGAGGGAGTAAAAATAGCGATGGAAGTAGTATGAGTAGTAATAACAACGTGGAATGGCTGTTCGCGTTCGACGTGCACTGCAACTCGTTCGTGCCGCTGTTCGTCGCGTTGTACCTCGGGCAGTTGATTTTGAGCCCGCTGTTATCTCAGAGAGGGTTTATTTGCGCGTTGTTGAGCAACATTTTGTACGGGTTGAGTTTGAGTTATTATCACTACTGCCAGTTCGTTGGGTTTAACTCGTTGCCGTTTTTGGAGCGGACGGAGTTTTTGTTGTACCCGGTGGTTGGTTTAGTTTTGTTAGCGATTCCGTTGAGTGCGATGCAGTTCAACCCGACGAGGTGGGTGTTAAGTTGGTATTTCGGCCCCGACGTTTTGAAGTAAAAATGACGACGATTTTGAGAGAGAGAGAGAGAGAGTAAAAATGGTTGAATGGCGGTTGAATAATAATTACATTAATGGTACTCTCATCTACTAAAAACTAACTCGAAACCGGATGACATACGTCCGACGATATCCGAGATCGAAGATGGTAATACAAATGTTTCCCACCACCACCCCCAATGGTAAAACTCCCAACCCCTAACCCTAACAAAATGCTCACAAAGACGCCAAAATTCAAACTCATCACGCACAGCATGAGTATATACGAGACAGACGCGTGCGCTACGTACTTCGCCGTGTGCTTCAACACCCTCGCGTTCGAATAATGCTGATCTTTAGGAAGCGCATTAGTCGTGTTGTTGTTGTCTTTTAAACTCTCGTACGCCGAATTCGACGCGTTCACACTCGCACCAAACACTACTTCTTCTTTTTTCCTCACAAACGCGATGTATTCTTGCACGTACGCCAACGTAAACGTAAACAAAAGAACGCAAAAGTATTCGAATCCGGTGTTGGATTGGAAACGAAACAAGGTGACATTTCTGCTGAAATCAAAGTTTATCGGCATCGAAGAGGAAGAAACAGAGGACCCAGTGGCAGCGGCACGCATCATCATCTCGTTTCCTTGGGTTTCGTGATGGTAATGCGCGTGTTGCGACATTAGTGTGATAGTATTCTCTTAATGCGTAGATATAATGGAGAATTTTCTCCATTTCAAAGCAGAGAGAACGGATTGGATTGAGAACGTAAGTTCTTCACAGAGAGAGCGTCAGAGAGCGTCAGAGCGCATCGAGCAGAGCGCAAAGTGAGAGGAAAGACGAGCGAGTAAAGATGGAGGACGAAGACTACGATGAAAATCATCAATCGTCTCCGTTACGATTGGCGAGACATCTGACAAGTTTAGCGCACGAATTCCTGAATTCCTTGAACCCGTTGCACGCTATTCTCGCGCTCGAAACGACGTTCCAGAACCCTCAAGCGAAATTTCCATCGTCCATGAACATCGAGGAAGTGAAGAATCGTAAACTGATAGGGTCGATTTTAAACGCAATCACGGAAAATCAAGCCGAGGCGAAGAGGCATCTGGAATTCGGGAAAGTGGTTTTAAAAGACCACGCGAGGTACGAAGTTTTGAAATACGAGACGTTTTACGAACTGGCCATCGCGAATCGAAACCTAGTTCCCACAGACGGAGAAAAAGCGAAAAAGATGGAAGAGGAATCCTTGAACAATTGTTTAGACCTTGCAAAACGGATGAAAGAGGACGCGTCCGGCGTGTTGACGAAGACGGAGAGAGACGAGTGGCGGTTGCGCTTCGCTTTTACGCTTTTGGCGATGGGCGAGTTGCACTTAAGGAATGAGAGTTTCTCGAAGAGCGAGAGGAGTTTTGGGTTGGCGTTTAAAGCGGTGGAAGTTATGGAGAGGGAGTTGGTGAAACGGAGAAACGGAGAGGAGGAAAAGCTTTTGATGAAAGAAGAGAAAAACGGGTTGACTCGATTGAAATTAACCGTGGCGTTGGCGGATTTTGAACGCGCGATTTTACAACGCGCGAGCGGGGAAGAACCGTCCAGAGTGTCGAAAGCGATGAAGAGAGCCGAGATGATTGCGAAAGACGTGCACGCGATGGACGAACACGCGAGAGAGCTGTTCCAGTTTTCCAGTTTAAGGTGCGCTTCGAAAATCGAGGAAGGCGACGTCGCTTCGGCGTTGAAAGGCGCGAACGATTTAAGGAAGAGATGCGAGTATCACAAGAAACGCATGGAAGCGCATTTGGAGGAAACGGAGTTCGTTGAGCGAATATTAGTCAAAGCAGGATTGATTGAGTGGAGGAAGAAGACGATGATGAAGAAGAAGAGTAACGACGACGAGAGCGAAAAAGATGCGAAAAAGACATCGCCGTTCGCGCAGTTGAACGAAAGCGCCAAGGAATGGATACCGGAGCGTCAAGTCATTGCGCGCGCGGAAATTTTATTGGCGGAAACTTCACGCAAGAGTGGGTCGACGAAAGAAACCGCGCAAAGATTACGAGAGGTGAAGAAGATGTTGGACGAGGGATTAGAGGAACTCGGGATTTCGGCGTTGGGTTTGCCATATCGAAAAGAAGGAGGAGATGTGGAGATTGATGAGAATGCGAGGGAGACGAACGGCACCGCGATGAAACGAAACCAAAACAAAGCCGATGAAGATGAAGAGGGTAAAAATGGTGAGATAGCAGCGAAGGAGAAGGACGACGACGAGGAGGAAATGGACGTCGACGAGAAGGAAGAAGAGGAACAAACGCCTACGACCACCAGAACGAGTCGGCGGTCCACGCGAGGTGGTGGCAAATCGACACCGCGTAGCGATAGTAAACCGAGCAAGAAAATTCCGGCGACCGAGTCGACGAAAAAGAAACGAGCGGCAAAGACAAAAGAGGTTGTCGTTCAAAAGAAACCACAATCACCACCACCACCACAACAACAAGAACAACCAAAGAAGCAAGAGAGACTGTGGGTGATGAAAGAGGAAAACTTAGGCCCGCGATCTTCCTGCGACGCGCACCCATTTTTTACTTTACGATGCAGCTGCAACGAGCTTCTCGCGTCTATATATTTAACCGCTGGCGATTACCCGAAGGCTGTCCTCGAAGCGAACGAATTGGACGCGACTGTCTCCGCGTACCCGCGCACGCTCAGTTCGTTAGTCGCGCACTGCGAAATGGTTCGCGGCCACGCGTTGTATTCCATGGGCAAATATCGCGACTCCGTGAAAGCGTTCACGAAAGCCGCCGAAAGAGCCAAGACGCCAAGTTTCCGCGACGTGGCGACTTTGTGCGCCGCTTTAGGGGAGCTGGCGACTGGAGGCACCAAAGGCGCTTCGAAAGCGTTGGATTTGGCGCAACCGATTTGCCGTCGCCACGAAGATTTTTTACAAAACGAAGAAGAAAAGGAGAAACTTAGAAAAAAGAAGGAAGAAGAGAGCAAAAATGCCAAAGACGAGGCAGACGACGACGAAGAGGAAGAGGACGACGACGACGACGAAGAAATCTCGTTTCGCCCATCTTTGGTCGACCGAGCGGTTGCGCTTTTCGTCTCCGGTTTCGCCTTTCTCGAACGCGGAAACCAAGACGGCGCGAAATCTCGCCTCTCCTCGGCGTTGAAACTCGCGCACGCGAAAACCAAAGACACGCAACTCGTCGCCGCGTGTTTGCGCGCCTTAGGGTCCATCGCCTCCGAGCGTTCTGCTTCGAACGAGCAACAACAAGCGTTGGACATGCTCCAATCCGCGTTTACCTTATCTAAAGCGCAAGACGATTTAGACGGTCAAGTCGAAGCGTTGAGGAAACTCGTCGAATCGCACGAAAAGAAAGGCAGCAACGAGAAAGAAAAGAAAACGCTGAGCGATTATTTGCAAAAGAAAGAGAAGCAAATGGAAGACGGTTTGAACAAATTGAAACTGGAAGAGAACAAGATCAACGTTTTGCACTTAGAAAAAGGTCTGAAGGACTTGGAGGAGGACGAGTTAGCGTAGCTTAGCGATATAGAAGAAGTGTCATCTCAATTATGAATGAAGCGCTGCTCAGCGCTTCGTACAAACACACATACACGCGCACACAATAATACAACTCGAAAATTAATCGTCTAATATCAATTTCGTCAACCCGCTCAAACCCACCTTCTTCCTGCACTGAGGACATCTGGACTTTGTCTTTTGCGCTCGAATCAACTCCCGTATGCACTGATCGCAATACACGTGTCCACACTTTGTCGCGGTCGGCTTTTCGATCTCATCCAGACATATCACGCACTTGGGCGTTTTCTTCGGCTGCGGTCCTTTCGGCTCGGGAGTAGTACTCGGCTCGTTTCGCGGACCTTTTGTTGGACTGCTGCTCGTCGCCTTCTTCTTCTTCCGCGCGGAAAGCCGCGTCCCCGTCGGACTCGCATTCGCATCGCTCCCGCCTTCGCTACTCTTTCTCTTCTTATTCGTATTACTTCTATTGTGTCGTTCTAACAGTTCTCTCGCCTGTCGTATTTGCGTCGATTCCTTCTCTCCCACCACGATGACTTCTTCTTCGTTAACGCTTTTTCTTCCTCTGTTTCTTCCTTCTTCTCTTCGTTCTTGTTTCTGTCGTTTCCCTTTCCCTCCTCCTCTCTCCCCGCAAATGATCACCTCGTCGTCCTCTTCCTCGTTTCTTCGTTGAAAGTTTCTTCCTTTCCCTTCTTTCGAACCGACGAATATGATTTCCTCGTCCGTCGAGTCCTCCTCGTCCGATAAACAAATCACATCCGAGAACTCTTTCAACGGTACATCTTTCTCCCGCTCGGGAGGAGATTTTGCCACCATTTTTGTCTTCTTCTTCTTCTTCGCTTTTCGCGCTCGTTTCTTCGTTCCGGGGTCGTTCTCGAGTCGAAACGCCTTCTTCTTTCTTTCGGCTCGAGCAGTTTCAGCGGCTCCAACTTCGAGAGTCTTCGTTTCAATCATCATCGCGTCGAGAGTATTCTGCACATCTGAAGTGTGTCTTTTCTTTGGGAAAACGACGAACGAAAATCTGCATAAAAATCACCGACATCACGCTCGCGCGAGATGGCATCCTCCGCGTCGTATTTTTCGAGCAAAAGTTGCGCTTCTGTTGCCGCCAAAGGAAAGAGGAGGCGCGACGTGACGTGCTTTTTGTGTTCTCGTCCTCCTTCTCCTCGCATTCGCCGCCCGAAGACGACGCCGAAACAGTCGTTGAAGCAGAATGTACGATTACAAACCCCTACGGGGACTGTGAAGACGAAGAAGGCGAAGACAAAGACGATGATTAAAGCAAACGTACCACCGCCAATCCTGGAAGATTTATCCCCGTTAGAAACGATCAAAGACTCGTTCGATATGATCGCGACGTCGTTCGCGACGACGGTGACTATTTGGAGCAATAACAGGTTTAATAAGAATAGAAATCCAATGTCTTCGCTCGAAAGCGAAGGAATGCGCTTGGAGAGCGAAGGAGGAGGAAATGACGACGATGGCCGAAAAGGAGGTGGAGGAGGGAACGGAGATAACAACGACGACGAAGGCGATTGGGGCGAAGAAAACGACGGTTACAGCGAAGACTCGCAGTTCGTCTGGATCCGAAACGGCCAAGACGGATTGAAATGGTTGGTTTCGTTCCTCGTGTTTAGTTGGTACTGTTTTTTCTTCGCGCACGAACCGTTTTGGGGGTGCGTTTGGTTAACGTGCGCGATTGGAACCGGGTGGGGGTTGTTTTTAGTTGGGAGCGCGGTTTCCGGCGCGTTGTTTGTGATTAACTTTTTCTATCGCGTGTACGATTCTTCGACGGCGAACGTGTTGAGCGAATCCAAGGAGAAGACGGGAGGGGTGATCGATTACGGCATAGGGATTAAGAAAGAGGCAATTAAGATGATACAGGCGGAGAGGTTTCGGAAGACGATTCCGGAACCGATTGAGAATTTACAAACCGCGCCTGTCGATAGGAATTTGAATCCGAATTTGCCGAAACACGTGTCCTTGTTCGGGACGGACGCGCAGATTGTCCAGATGAAGTTGAAACCGGGGGAGTCGGTCAACGCCGAGCCGGGGGCGATGTGTTACATGAGTTCGAACGTGTTGTCGATTACGAGTTTAGGTCCCGGTGGATTATCAAAAGCAATCGCGAGAGTCTTAGCCGGGGAACCGTTTTTTATCAACACGTTTCGGAATTTAGGCTCCTCGGACGGGTACATCGCGTTGGGGAGTTTGCGACAAGGCGATAAAATCGCCGTCGTGAATTTGAAAGAGAGAGAGGCGGATTTGCTCTGCGCGAGAGATTCGTATTTGTGTTCCATGGGGGACATTTCCGTTTCTGCAGCCGTGTCGTTTTCACAAGAAGCGAGAGGAGGGAGAACGTTATCGCAGGTTTTAAAACAACGCTTCCGAACCGGCGTGCGTTTGATTTTGAGTAAAGGAAACAACATTTTCAACGGCGAATGGTTAGTGGGCGACGGGACCGCGTGTATTACCGGTAAAGGTACGGTCATGCGCAGAACCTTAAAAGAAGGCGAAGAGATGGTGGTCGACGCCAGAGCGGTGTTGGCGTTAGAACGAACGATTGAGTACGATTTAGAGTTGGTTTCTTCGCCCGTGGCGGCGGTGTTTGGCGGCGAAGGTTTGTTCCACGTGCGATTGAAAGGCCCGGGCGGGTTTTATTTACAAAGTTTACCCATCGATAAAGCGAAGAAAAAGCTCCGACTGGGAGGACGAAGCATATAGAGAGAGGAAAAGAAGAAGAGAAAGAAAGCGCAAAACGATTCGCGGCGATGATGTAGCGAGCGCGCATCTCGTCGGATGTACCATCAATTATCAAACGCTATATTTAACTATACTAAAACTCTTCTATCAAGTAAACTTCTTCACAAGTTCCTTCTAAACATCTCCACGTTCCCATCTTTCACCCGCATGGGTAAGAACGTCCCGCTTTTCACCCTCCGACTCGGTTCAAAACTCGTCCTTTCCTCCGCATAGTCCTCTCGAAAAAATGCGTGGGCGACATCCCCTTCACCATTTTCCCGAAATTCTTCGCAAAACCAGGACAACCCTTGGACGCCGCCGATGAATTCCCCGGTGATTGGACTTTGCGCGAATTGCAACACCGGATATCTGAGTACTTTTTGTTTCGATTTCGACGACGAGGACCCTCCGTGGTTGCTTCGCCGTCGAGAACTGTTATTCTTCTCGCCGTTCTCGCCGTACGCTTCGTCGTCTGAATCGTCGCCAAATCCCATCGCGTTCTTCACGGACGACGCCGCTCGTTTGAGCCAACCCATGTTGTCGGATGTCTTCCTCTCTATCTCTCTCTCTTCTCGTTTCTGCCCCGTGGTTTCTGCGGAGGGGAGGACGCTCTAAAGATGATGATCTCGTTGTTTTCGAAGAAGTTTTCGAGTGAAAGCGTTTCTTAAAGTGCGGAGAATAAAAACGCAGAGGTGTGTTTTTGGAATAGAGCGTTAGAAGAATGAATGAGTACTTTATTGGTTCTTCTGACTATCTATTATTATATATAAACAAGTTAAAGCGCGCTGCGCGTTTTCAAAAGTCTTTTCAACGCCGTCAAGAAGCCGCTGCACTCGTCCCAGTGTTGGGTGGTCATCTCCACGTGAACGGAGTTGGCGGTGGCCCAGTCGCCTCGAGAGGCGGCGTCGCAGAGTTTCATCAGTTTTTCTTCCACGGCTGCGGAGACTTGCTTCTCGTTTAAGCGCCAGCAGAGTTGGCCGAGACGTTTGGAGCAGTCTTCGAGCTCCTTCTTTCGCACCGGGTTGGAGGCGAGCTGTTGGAAGCACTCGTCGTGCATTTTTTTCACGCACTGAGAGATTTGCGCACCGGAAGGAGAGCAGTTGGAGGATTGCACGGTGGAAAGGGTAACGTCAGCGGGTGGTCCGGCTGGACGGCGCGGGCTAGGCGGTTGTTGTTGATGTTGTTGTTGTTGTTGTTGTTGAGGCGGCGAAAGCGCTTGGTGGTGTTGCGGTGGCTGTTGTTGTTGTTGTTGCATAGGTGGTGGCGCTTGGTGTTGAAACTGTTGCTGGGGCGGCGGCGAAGCTTGCTGAAACGATTGCTGCTGCTGCATCGGTGGTGGCGCAGCCGAAGGTGCCGGAGAATACGACGGTGGAGGCGCCGCGGCTGGCGAGTACGATGGCGGCGGCGCCGCCGCGGGTGGAGGTCCACCGCCCGCCGGACCACCTCTACTTCTAGGCGATACACTCGGCGCCGGTGGCGCGTCCATAACCGGTGACGGATCGAAACTTGGCGTCGGAGCAGCGGGCGGTTGCGAAATCGGAGGAGGCACTTGCATTTGTTGCTGCATAGGTGGTGGCTGCGACGCCATCGGCGGCGGTGGCGCATAGCTTTGCTGCTGTTGCTGCTGCTGCATAGGCGGAGGCGGACCAGCGGCGTAACTCGGCGGCGAAGTCATTTGCTTTGGCGGCGGAGGCATCATGGACTGTTGCCCCATACCTGGCGCTGGTGGCGTCATTTGCTGAAAGCTTTGATTCATACCACCACCACCGTGCTGCGGCGCGCTCGCTCCGGTAGAATAGGCGCTCTGCACCGGGGCGTCGTCGTATTCCATCTCGCTCGGAGCGAACGACGTCACCGGCGGCGGTTTCGGCACCTCAGATTCGCGTCGACCACCTCCTCCGTACGGATCGTATGAGTTTGTACTACCACCAGGTGCTCCCGGCACGGAGGGCGGGGCGTAAAAACTCGTATTCGCCGAGCCTTGCGGCGGCAAGTGCGCAGACGCCGGCACGGGCGGAGGCGCGCCGTAAAAGCTCGCGTCCGGATTCGTCGGCGGTGGTGGCATCGCCGGAGCAGACATTTGAGCCGGAGCTGGTGGAGGCGTAAACTGCGTTGGCGGAGGAGGCGGTGCGGCAGAGTAGCTCGGTGGCGGTTGAAACGGCTGTTGTTGCTGCTGCGGCGGCGGGGGAGCGGCGAAGGATGTGTTCATCATCGGGTTCATGGGCGGTACCCCACCACCGCCGCCGTAGGAGGACGGTTGCATCGGTGGCGGTTGACGGGAATACCCGTTCGAACGAGGCTGCTGGTGGTACCCTCCAGCGCTAGTACTACTCGCCGCTTTCGACTCCGAGGACGCGCGATCGATTCTTTCCCGCAACAACGCAATGTCCGCGTCTTCTCGACCGTTAATTCCAGCGCCTGGCGCCATATCCAAAAGCGCCAACGCTGACTTTAACTTGCCCGAACTCGCGAGACTTTCCGCTCTGGAAGACAAAAGTCGCGCAAACCCAGGCGTCGCTTGACTCAAGTTTGCCGCGCGCGATAACACGATGGCCTTCTCGAGCAACTGCCACTGCGCCTTCTTGCTCGTAAATTTGGACGACGTCGCGCTCCCTCGAGCGCGCATGGACCAGTGCTTCACGGCATTATCCACATCACCGGCACATACTCTGCACAAAGACGCCTCGTGCGGCATGTTTGCGGCTTGTAACTTCTCGGCGAGTTTCAAACTTAAATCATCCCACGCCTTGGCGTCCGAATACGTGCACAATATCGCCAAAGTCTCTCTCCAATTCGTAATCGGTTCCGATTCTACAAGCTTTTCTAAATTCGCAGAGGCAATGGACTCCGCGAACTGTAAATACCGTCGCGGTGATCTCTCTAAGTGACGCTTTTGTGCTCTTTGCCAAAGTTCTGGACCGGCGGAGGAGGCTAAAACTAACGCGTCTGCGAAACGACCCGCTTTTTCGCACGCTTCCACTGCACCATCGTAATCGCCGACGATGAGGCATCTCTCTATCTCTCTATCCGCCGGTTCGCGTTTCAACACGGGTGCAACTTTTTCTTGTTTTGTCTCTCGCTTCGGGGAGAGCGGCGTAGGTATGGTTGACTTTCGCGGCGACGCTAAACCGGATTGGTTCTTCACGTCTTCCCCTAATCCGTCAAAGAACGCGTTTTCGTCTTCAACAGGAGGTGGCGGCGCAACCATTTGCGATTGTTCGTCTAATCCCGAGGACGACGTCCCTGCGGTGTCATCATTTAAAGTTGCATTTTCTAAAGCGGCTTCGGTCAAGCGCATTTGTTTCGAGCGTTCCAAGTTCTTCAACGCGTCTGAAAAATTCAAATGTTCCAACATACGTCGTCGAGCGTCGTCGGAAAACAAAATCGACATGAACGCCCACGTTTCTTTATCTTCGCTAGAAATCGACGGGTCTTTGCTTTGCGAACGCGCGTCACACAACGCTTTCAATTGTTGTTCATCGTTTGATTTAATAGCCGCTTGAAATTCAGCGTCGATGTCGTTTTCTTCCGCGGCGTCACCACCGCCGTCCGAAACGCCCGCGAGAGAAGTGCCATGTCTCGCACCAGCACTCGCACTTCTACTCTCGTGCTCGTCCGAAACGTCCACGGTGGTGATTTTAACCACACCTGGATTATCGGACCCGAACGAGACGAGTTTACCGCCAAAACCAAACGAGGCGCCCGCCGGGCGTTTCATCCACTTTGGCGCTTTACGCATCGGCTCTCTCGGTTGTTGTTGGTGTTGCTGCTGTTGCGTTCCATTTTGCCCGTATTGTTGATGTTGGTGTTGATGTGCGCTTTGCTTACCGCAATCGTTCAAATTGTGAATGCTAATGGTCCCATCAAAACTTGCCGCGGAAATCTCCCCGGCGGTTTTCTTCGACCACTGCGCGTCAAAGTTCCAATTGGAACTCGCTGGAAACTCCGCCAAAACGCTGCCATCCTTCGCGTCCCACACCAAAGTCCTATTATCTTTACCACTCGACAACAACAAATCCCCATCGTGCGGCGACCAAGCCAAGGACAAAACCCCTTTCGTGTGCCCGACAAACTCGTTCGTCGGCGCGACGCTATTCCTCAAATCCCACACTTGTAACGAACACGACCTATCGTCATCGCTCGCCACAATCAACTGCGTCGCCACGTCTGGATTCCAACTAATCGCCGAACATCTTCTCTTTGACTGCGGATCTACAAACGAAATCACCGGTCTTTGCCTCTTCAAATCCCAGACCACGGTCGTCCCGCTCGTCGTCCCGCAACTCGCCAAAATGTGCGACACTTTCGTATTCCACTGAATCTGCGCGATTTCCCCGGTATGCGGTCCACTCGGTCCACTCACCAGCGCTGGATACTTGCTCGGTTTCATCGGGTCGTTGATATCCCAAATGCTCAACTCCCCGTCTCGCCCGCCGCTCGCTAACAAGTTTGAGCTAAACGGATTAAAGTCTAATCCTCTCACCGCCCCAGCGTGCGCGTTTTGCAACGTCGTCAACACGCACCCGGACACTGAATTCGCCGCGGGTAAGTCCTCGTGATTTGCGCCGAAAAATGATGCACCGTTCTCCTCGTTCTCCTCTCTTTTCTTTTGTTTCTTCTGCATCATCATCGCGTTCGGATCGTACAATTGCACCGTCCCGTCCGCTAAACCGCCGGCTAAAATCCCCGCCGGTAACCGCTCGCTCACTTGATCGCCCCAGCACAATCTGTGGAACCGTTCGGTCACCGAAACGCCCGTCCCGACCATTTCGCATTCGTTCGTGTTCGAAGAAGAAGAATCAAAAGAAGAAGCGTTCGAATGATCCACCGAGAACACCTCTAAACTTGCCGTCGTGGAGAAGGAATCGTCCATCGCGCCGGCGACGGTTCCGCAGGCGATTAAAGTCGAGGTCGGGGAGAACGACGTCGTCGCGCATCGACGGATTGTTTTGTTGCCGCCCATTATATATAATACGCGTGTGTGTGTGTGTTATAATAACTATAACAACAAGTTATGAAGAGTGCAATTCGAACGACGATTCAAACGCTCATGATTTAGGGTTGTAGCTTCGCTTTCAATTACAAGGGTGCGGCAGCTTTAGGACGTGTATGTTTACCAAATGGAATTCTCTGATTCTGATTCTGATTCTGATTCTGATACGTATAACTCTCCATCTTCGTATCGCCAACCATATGGTAATGGACAGTCGTTGTCGAGGCAGTATTGTACACATTCGGGGTGGTAGTTCTTGCGCGCTTCTCGAACGGCGTCCTCGTCCCAAGGCGCTTTGGCGGTTTCGTGCAAGTACTTCAAACAGTCTAAGTGGCCGTCCTCGGCCGCCCACCGACACGCATACTCGTCAAATTGATCATACTTACGCTCAACAAGATATTCGAGTATGTGAAGATGACCATTTAAAGCCGCAAAAGCGGCAGTACCCCAAGCCCAAGGCGCTTTGACTTCTTCGCGTAAGTATTTGAGGCACTCGAGATGACCGTTTTGGGCAGCATCTGCACACGCGCCCTCATCGATAGGACACTCATTTGCAACGCAATACTTTACCATTTCCAGATTGCCTTGTTCTGCGGCCCTATTAATCGTCCTTTCATTCCACTCACACATTTTCTCTTCTCTCGCCCACTTGAGCAACTCGAGTTTATTCGTTTCAGCAACTTCCCAGCAGAAATATGTTTCGTCCCACCAACTCGGCCACAACGATTTGTTCTCCCACGCTAACTCCAAAGTCGATATCGACGACATCTCTTTCACTTCAAAGTTCCATTTCAAATCCCCCTTGCGAGATGATCTCTTAATCAACTTTCTCGTCTCCGTATTCACTCGTACAAGAATTTGATATCCGTTCGATTCAATCTCGGAAGAATGTGTTTGAAACAAATGTCGTCGTTATTCACGATCAAATCCCACACGTCTCGCTCCCCAATCCGCCTTTTCTGCGCTCTCGTCCTCACCCCGAGAGTATTATGCGCAGTAGCAGCAGCAGTAGCAGAAGAAGACTCCATGCTTTCGCGTCGTTTTGTGCTCTCTGATTCTTTAAACGCGCGAATATTTAAATGCGATTTCTTTTTTTTTTTGAAGGAAAGGAAAAGCGACCGTTTCGAAACACTTCGATTTTTGTCTGTCGTCCGCATCACTAAAGCACACGCACATAAACTTTGCGAGAAGAAGAAGAAGAAGAAGAAGAACAATCTCATCTCGTTTTGAAATAATAATGACGACGAAAGAAGAGGACGAGGACGCGTTGCTCTACGGCGACGTCGGAGATTCCGACGACGAGGAGAAAGAGACGATAAAGAAAGTGCAAACGACAACAACAACAACAACGATTGATCGGAATGATGATGATGGAAACGCTGATGATGCAGACAAAAAGGATGAAGATGTTGGAGATGAAAGGAACAAGAAGAAGAAGAAGGAGGAGGAAAAAGACAACAACAACGAAGAGGAAGAGAGTAAGAAGAGTAAATCGGTATACGTAGCAAACTTAACGTGGTGGACGTCGGACAAGCAAATAGAACAGTTGGCGAGCGAATTCGGCATCACGAAATCCATCCAATTCTTCACGGAAAAGAAAAACGGGAAATCGAAAGGATGCGCGATCGTGGAGTTTACGAGCTCGCAATCGGCGTTACTGTGCGCGGAGAATTTGAATAAAAGGGCGATAGATGGGAAAGCGTGCGTGGTGACGCTCGCTCCGGTGGTTACCGCTCACTCGGCGAGCGGCGGTATCGGCGGGAGTACGATGATGATGCCGCGTGCGCCGCTCGGGCCGCCGCCAGATACGGCGTGGAAAGGTCCGGTGCCGACGAAAGGAGGAGGAGGACAAGGCGCACCACCGGTAGTGATGTCGACGACGCAGGCGCAGTTGAACGCGCTGCAGCAGCAACAAAAGATGAAACTGTTGATGATGCAGCAGCAAATGAAGGCGAAGCTGAGCGGCGCGAAGCAGCAGCCAACCTCCTCCACCGCACCTACCGCCGCCTTTAGGAAAAACAACGAGAATAGTAATAATAATAGTCCACCGACGACGACGACGACGAGAGAGCGACCGAACTCACCGCCGACGATGATGGCGGCAAAGCGTGTAGCCGCCGCCGTCCCAACAAAAGTTCCCTCCGCGCGAGGAGGACGCGGCGGCGGACGAGGTCAGAGAAACAGAGCCGAGTCCCCTCCCGCTGGTCTCATGGGAGGCAGAGGAGGAGGACGGAAGCGCGCTCGAAGATGACGATCGATGATGTTTTCGTCGTTTCTGCTCTCTTTATTAGTCAAGTTTAGTCGTCGGCGTTTGCATTTTTTTAGTAACAACTTTAGCCAAGTCCTGTTCAAATTCGCCATAATTTAATACTACCAAACTCTTTCTCTCTCTTTCTCTCTGTGCGCTCGTTCATAAAACTACCACCAAAATGGGTTTAGACGGTTACGTCGGCGGTTTCGAGGCGCAGCAAAGAGCCCGGCGATTGCAAGAAGAGCGCGACGAGCGCGTGAAAGAGCTCGAAATGCGAAAATCATCGAGCGGCGTTGGTGTCCCCGGGGCGCCTCCTCCCACCGCTGGCGGCTTCAACAACCGCTCTTCCCTGGTTGGTTTTCGAGGCTCCTCGACCGTGGAAGAGGAAAAAGCGTTCGCCAACCAATCCGTGGGCCTTCTCACCCGAGAAGAGTACGCCGAAAAGCAAGAGAAAGTCAGAGCGACGTTGGACGCAGAACGGAAGAGGAAAGAAGACGTGAAACGAGAAAAACGAGAACGAGAGAAAAAGAAAGAAAAAGAGAGGAAGAAAAAAGAGAAAAATTTACTCAGTTTTAACGACGACGGAGAAGAGGAGGAAGAGGAAGAGCAAGAGGAAGAGAAGAAGGTAAAGAAGAAGAAATGCGTGGGGATGAACCCAGACGCGGACAAATCTCACGTGCCGAACGCGCAAAACGAGGTGGTGAAAGAGGAGCGCCTGTTGCGCGAACACCTCGCGAGAGAGTTTTTGGAGAAGCGAGAGAAACAGATGGAGGAGAATTTGACGGTTACGTTTAGTTACTGGTCCGGAGGAGGTGGGAGGAGGTTTGTGACGGTGAAGCAGAAAGATACGGTGAGGACTTTTTTGAAAATTGCGATGAAGGATTTAGAGGATGAGTTTCGTGAGTTGAGTAAATTAGGCCCGGAGAGCATGATGTACGTGAAGGAAGATTGCATCATTCCGCACGAGTTGACGTTTTACGAGCTCATCTCGAGGAAAGCGAGAGGAAAATCTGGACCGCTGTTTCGTTTCGACGATAAGGAAGACGTGAGGGTAGTTGCAGACGCGACGGTTGAGAAGGAAGATTCCCATCCGGGAAAGATTTTCCACCGTTCTTGGTATGATAAGAACAAACACATTTTTCCGGCGAGCCGATGGGAAGTGTTTGATTTTTCCAAAGATTTTAGCAGCGCGTATACCATTCACGGAGGGATGGGCGAGAAGAAGGCTTGGGAACGATAGATAGATAGATAGATAGATGATTAGAAATTACAAATTACCGCAAACTTTCGTACATCGCTTCGATGACTGGTAAAAACGCCTCCTTCGCTTGCGGTCGTTTCAACTTAAACGTTGGCGTCATCAATCCATTCTCCACGGAAAATAACTCGCCGTGTAAGTGAATCCGTTTCGCGCGTTCAAATCCTTTCAACTTTGATTCGTTCGCAGCCTTATTCATGGAATTGAACACGGCTCTTTTAATCGCTTCGTTCTCGCACATGTCTCTCAGCGTCGGCGCGCCGCCGCCTTTCATCAATCCATTCGCTTTCGCGTATTGCGCTAGAACTTCCTCATCTGGGACGACAATGGCAACTAAGCTCGCTTGCAACGAATCGCCGTACACGAATGATTGCGCAACTAACGGCGACCGACCGTACGCGGCTTCAATCTTTTCCGGCGCGACGTATTCGCCTTGCGCCAATTTGAAAATGTTCTTCTTACGATCGATAATTTTTAACCGACCGCCGGGTAACATCATCCCAATGTCGCCGGTTTTCAACCACCCGTTAACTTCGTCCAAACACTCTCGCGTTTGCTCGTGCGATTTAAAGTAGCCGGCAAAAACTGATGGACCTCTCACGCACACCTCGCCTCGTGGGTACGGTTTATCGCTTTTCCTATAATTCATCTCGGGAACGTCGTCGAGTTTGATCTCGCAACACGGCGCCGGCGCGCCGACGTGACCAGTAGAGAAATCTCGTTCGTTCGTTTTGGAAATGACGCACGCGGATTCCGTCATCCCGTAACCTTCAAAAACGACCGCGCCAAAACATATCCGCAAGAACTCAATGACGTGACCACCGATGGGTGCGGATCCAGAGGACATGTATCGCACGCGACCTCCCAATTTCGCTTTCAGTTTTGAAAACACGAGTTTTTCCCAAAACGGATTCGGAGGTTTGCCGTTTTCAAACGCGTATTTCTTACTCGCGTAGGCTTTTGCGAACAACATCCGAGCGATTGGCGATCCTTCCGCGACGCCGGCGTTCACTTTATCGTAAATTCTATTCCACAGTCTCGGGACGGAACAAAAAATAGTCGGCTTCAACGCTTGCACGTCGTCCAATAATCCGAGCACGTCGCCGCGATAGAATCCAACCGCAGCACCGCCCATAACGCACACCATAAACGTTACCCGTTCGTAAATGTGCGCCAAAGGTAAATACGACACGTGAATATCCCCGATCCCGATATTCAAATCGTACGAGTACCCGGCGGCGTTGGAGCATAAATTCAAGTGCGTCAACACGACGCCTTTCGGGTCCCCAGTGGTACCACTCGTGTAACAAATCGTCGCCACGTCGTTTTCGTGCGCTCTCACTGGCGCGACTGGTTTCGCGCTTCCTAAAATCAACACCTCCTCGAAAGTTTTAATCGTCACCCTCCCGTTGGCTGTTTTCGCCGGAATCGCCCCGGGCGGTCCGTTTTCGTTCCCGTACACGATGACGAATTTCACCGTCTCGCACCTGTGAATGACGTTCAAAAGCGTGTGCAAAACCACCTTCGAACACGCCACTCCGACGCACTCCGCGTGGTTTAAAATATACTCCACCGCGTCCGGTCCTAACGTATCGTACAAAGGCACGGACACGATATTCTGCCTCGTACACGCCGCCTCGCACGCCACCCACTCCGGTTGGTTAATCGAATACAAACCAAACGTCTGCGAGGACGTGCACCCTAACGCGGTTATCCCAGCCGCTATTTTTGTCCGAACGAGCTCAAAATCTCCGTACGTGTTGAACTCGTACTTCCCCGGGTGTCCGGTACGTTCGTCCATCGAGCGCGTTCCTAAGAGAGGCCTGTTTGGATACTTCTTAAACGCGGATTCCCAGATATCCCCGAGCGTTTTGCAATCGTCGTCGGGAAACGGAAATCCGGTTAAAAGTTTGTCTTTATGTGATGCGTTTCGGTAGACGGTTTCTCCTTTCGAGAAGACTGGAACCGCGTCGAGCGAAGTTTCCTTCTTTTCATCTCTGTACGTAACGAACGAATTTTGAGACGAAGAAGAAGCCTGTTTCGGTGCCGAATGAGAAGACAAAGAAGAAGAAACAAAGTGGTTTTGGTCAGCGGCAGCGAAACGCAGAGAGAAAGAACAACGGAGAGAAGACGAAGAAGACGACGCCCAAACCGGGTCGTCGCCTTATAAGCGCAACAAAAGAGAATCCGAGACGATGAGTCATCACGCAATCGAATTTAGTAGTAGTAGTAGTTGCAACAAAAGCGAGTAATAAAAAAGGCACAGGACAATAATAATAACAACAAAAAGGGACGGGTGTTTCCTGTCGCACCATAATTTACTCTCTCTCTCTCTTTCCTTCTCTTTTCTTCACGACAACAACAACAACGAGAGCGGTAACTGCTTTTGATGTAATTTTTCAGACGTGCGATTTTTCCTTCTTTTTTTTGCTTAGGGTGTCCAACCCTAATAAGAGCAAGAGCTCTTTTCTCTTCTCTCCTTTCTCTCAAATCCATCATCTGTACAACTTTACGCGCACGGAAAGAGTGTTTATATAATACTACAGACTCTACGATTCGTTGCGAATTTATAGAACAAGAATAAAGCACACGAACAGACGCTAACGATGAAATTCAACCCAAACGTGTCCTCCTCTCGCCGCAAATCGCGCAAAGCGCACTTCACCGCGCCGTCCAGCGAGAGGCGTAAAATCATGTCCGCATCCTTGAGCCAAGAGTTGAAGAAGCAACACAACTGCCGATCGATTCCGGTGAGGAAAGAAGACGAAGTGAGAATCGTTCGAGGGTCGTTCAAAGGGAAAGAAGGGAAGGTTGTGCAAGTGTACAGGAAGAAGTGGGTGATTCACGTGGATAAGGTGACGAGGGATAAAGTTAATGGTACGTTTATTGAATCCGCTTTCATCTCGTTTTCTTCTAGGGTCAGTTTTGTCTCAAATCGTCGTCGTCTTTATCGTTTCTCTTTCTATTAAACAAGACTATACATGTGTAATAACACTAACGATTGAATCGATTGATATTATTAAAACAAATCACAGGCGCTTCCGTGCAAGTCGGCATCGACCCGTCCAAGTGTGTCATCACCAAGTTGAAGATGGACAAATCGAGAAAGGCGATTTTGGCGAGAAAAGGGTCGGCGGCGACCGAGGACGCCGAAATGGCTGATTAAACAAGAGTAAACGCGTTTAGTTAGCAGAGAGTTAAAGAGAGAGGAAAAAGAGAGTAGACAACAACGAGAGAGAGAATGCGATTTTAGATTTAAACACACTATTTCCCGCGAGATGATGATTACATCCTCATCGAGCGGAGAATATGCTTTTAAGAAGGTTTTTTTACTTGCGTCAAAATGAGTTCAAGAAACCGAAAGTATATTGTCGACGTTTTGTCCTCCGCGGGCGCGAAACGCTTTGCTGTTCCGAGTAGCACGGAATAAGCGAGTTTTCGCGCTTGTGCGTGACACGTCGAAGGCCTAATTTGTGACTCGAAGCCATTCAAACTCGAAAAGTCACGCGCGTGCACGCCCGAAAAGCTTGCCAAACGAGGCGAGCGTTGTCATGATGAGACGTGTACGCGTTGGTTTTTTATACGTTACGTTACGCTTAAACGCTGCTGCTTTTTCCAAATCTGTTCGTTTTTTGTTTTCTCTCGTTCTATTCTTTGTCTTAATCTATCTCTACTCGCTACACTTGTCCTCTCGTCCGAGGACGTTTCTTATCGGTGCGCCCGCGCAAGAAAGCATCTCCAAAGTTCATTTCTGTGCATCATTTGCTCTTGGACGACCCCGAGAGAGGAAGAAATCTCTCGTCCTCATCGTCCTCGTCCGTAAAACACACGAAATCATCTCAAGATTCCTTTTCTTCGTTTCTCTCTTTTTTCCTCCGTTTCGCGAGTTCCATCGGCGGAACGAACTTGGAACCAATCAGCGGGACCTTTTCAACGATTGGCACCTTCTCCCAAACGAAGTGCATCAGTTTCTTTCCGTATTTAGATACAGAGAGCAAGAGGAACGGGAGGAGAGATTCGAGCGGGACGCAGCATCCTCCGATACATATCACGGTCATTGTTTTACGTACTCTGCGGCGTGTTTTCTTCTTCGGTTTTGCGGGTTTCTGCGCAACAGGGAAGTTTTTGTTTTCTGCAGGGAAAATTCAAATATCTTCCTCAGAAAGAGAGCTCTTTGTATATGTGTTATAATGAGAGAGAACACGCGTAAGAAGAACACACAAAGGATCGCGTCGTCTTCTGGGAAAGGGGTCGTGACGAGAGCGAGGAAGAGGAAGGTTGGTCAGAGAGATGTGTGGGATTTGATTGTGAATAACGACGATATTTGTTTCAAACATATTCTTCCGAGATTGAATCGAACGGATGTGAAATTCTTGTACGACGTGAATACAGAGACGAGAGATTTGATTAAGAGAGCAGCGCCTTCTGAGATTGAGTTGGAGAAGGAGTTTTATATTGAAGAGATGTCGTCGATATCGACTTTGGAGTTTGCGTGGGAGCATAAATCGTTGTGGCCGAGGTACTTGAAAGATGAACCATCTTTCTGCCGTGAAGTTGCTGAAACGAATAAACTCGAGTTGCTCAAGTGGGCACGAGAGGAGAAAAAGTGTACGTGGAATAAATATACGATTGAAGCGGCCGCATATCAAGGTAATCTGGAAATGGTAAAGTATTGCGTTACAAATGAGTGTCCTATCGATGAGTGGGCGTGTGCAAGTGCTGCCGAAAACGGTGATCTCGAGGTACTCAAATACTTACGCGAAGAAGTCAAAGCTCCTTGGGATTTGAGTACTGCCTGTTGGGCGGCTGAAAATGGTCATCTCCACATACTCGAATATCTTGTTGAGCGTAAGTATGATAAATATAACGAAGCTGCGTGTGTATGGGCAGCAGAGTCCGGCCACTTAGACTGTTTGAAGTACTTGCACGAAACCGCCAAAGCGCCTTGGAACGAGGGCGCCCTAGAAGGAGCGCACGAGAACAACCACCCCGAATGTGTACAATATCTCCTCGACAACAACTGTCCTCTCCCACACGGTTGGCGATACGACGACGGAACGTTATACGACGAGTTCTACGAACCGATCGGATTAAGAGAACGATAGATAGTTCATTTAGAAATAGTTTAAATATAAACCACATCCGCTCGCATAATCTTCACATTTTTCACTCTCGTTTTGCACACGGTAGTACGAAAATGGAGGAACACCACCAACTCCGGGGCGACGACGACGAATCGCAACGCAACAACCAAACTCACTCCCGATGCACACCTCGAGACAGTGCTCTCCCCCCTCTCGATTGGCACGTGTACTTCCCGAACGTGGAGTACGACGTCACGTCCGATCGACGGTGCGAGCTCGCGAGCAAATTGATCGACGCGTTTTGTCTCGCAACGAACGGGGCGGAATTATTCGACCAGGTAATCATTATATATTGTGTCTTCTCGCGCAGAGACGAGACGAAAAGAGACCTCTCTCTCTCCCTCTCTCTTTCTCTCGCGTTGGGTGTCTTCTCGCGCGACGTAAACGACGATCTCGAGCTCTTTCCTTCGCTTTAATTTTAAGATTTTCAAAAGCGGAAACGACAGCTCTTTCTCTCTCTCTCTGCGATAAACTACCATTTTACGATGTTGACTCTCTCTCTCTCTTTTCATCTCTCAAATAAAAAACGACTGCAGACGAAAGCGTTGCACGCGAAATCTATCGTGATTCCGTTCGATTATAAAGCGTTGAAACGTGTACTCGGCGATCGAGTTCCCGATTTGTTCCACGCGCTCGACTTGGCGCCGGACGAAGCGTTTCAAGCGTTGGCGTGCGCTGCGCACGAGTGTTTATTTTATAGCTTACCGAAAGAAGAAAGAGGACGGTTGATCGCGAGTGGGTTTAAGGAGAAGGCGTTCGAAGGTGTGGTGCTGGCCAACGGTGAAAACGACGAGATGATTTCGCGACGAAATAATCGGAACGTCATCGGGAAGGAGTGTAAAGTGACGTGCCACGTGTATAACTTTTCGAGCAAGTTTAAAGTGAGAGATTTTCGAGAGTTGAAATCCAGTTGGCTCGGACGGGTCGTGCAGTTGAAAGGGGTCGTCCAAAAAGCAGACGCGACGAAACCACTGTGTAAGTCTATATTTTTCAAGTGCGAGCAGTGTAAAGAGTCGATTCTGGTGACTTTGGATAAGAGCGGGAATTTCAAGGCGCCGGCGAACTGCGAGACGCCCAAGTGTCGAGGGAAGAAAGGATTTACGCCGGATTTCGAGAGAGCGACGACGGAAGATTGGAGGCGGGTGACGCTGAGAGAAGAGCCGAATTTAGGGAGCGGGGAAGGGATAAGCAGCAGCTCGGACGAAGAAGAAGATGATGATGAAGAAGAAGAATTTGACGAGGAGGAAGAGGAAGAGGAAGATTTTGAACCACTCGATGACGACGAGGAAGGAGGGAGAAAGAAAAAGAAGAGGAGTAAACAAAATCGACGAAAATCGGCGGACGAGTTAGACGCGCGGACGCTCGATCGGGCACCGAAGCACATCGAGTGCGAGCTTTCGGAAACGTTAGTCGATCGCATAGAGACCGCGGGCGAACGCGTGCAAGTGTGCGGCATCGTCCGAAGAGAAGAGTGCGAAGAGCAACGAGGGACGTCTGTTTTAGGCGGCAAGAAAACCGGGTCGGCGATACAACGGTTATACGTAGACGCGGTTTCTGTCATGCCATCAGCCTCTGCTACTGGTAGTGCTGGTGCTGGTTACCAAACGACGAATAACAAGCAAACGAGTACGACCAACCGCAAAACGGAAACGTATCAAGAAATAGTTAAATTTAGCGAACGCTGCGCGGACGACCGTTTGAGAGTTTTGGTCAAATCTTTGTGTCCGTCGATTTACGGGCACGAAATTGTCAAGTGCGGCTTGCTTTTGTGCTTGTTCGGTGGCGTAAGAAAAGCCGATAAGAGCAGTAAAAGAAGCAAAAACAGTAGCGGTAAAAACAACAATAAAGAAAACAACAACGCAAACAGCGTCGGCGCGGAGACGAGCTTTGACAACGACAAAGAAAACGAAGAAAACGAAGGGCGCCAAAACGAAAGTCAACGAGTGCATCAGAAACGACGCAGAAGTTCGTTAAACGCGCGGGAACAGCACCAACATAAAAACCACGGTGCCGCTGGAAACGAAACCTTCTCTCGAGGCACCTCGCATTGTCTCGTCGTCGGTGACCCAGGCATGGGCAAATCGCAAATGCTCCGCGCCGCTTCGCGCGTAGCGCCGTTGGCAATACACGTGAGTGGTAAATCCGCCTCGACTGCAGGTTTAACCGCGACTGTGTCACGAGATCCAACATCCGGCGCGCCAACGTTCGAAGCCGGTGCAGTTGCGTTAGCGCACGGCGGCGTCTGTTGCGTGGATGAGTTTGATAAAATGAAATCCGAACACGCCAGCTTACTCGAAGCCATGGAACAGCAAAGAGTCTCGGTGAACAAAGGCGGCGCCAGGGCGTCTTTACCCGCGCGAACGACCATTTTAGCCGCGGCGAACCCGCATAAAGGGCGATACGATCGATCGAAAAGCGTTCGGGAAAACTTGAAGATGTCCGCGCCATTACTCTCGCGATTCGATTTAGTCTTTGTGCTCACGGACGATCCGGACGAAGAGAGAGACAAGCGCATCGGCGACAACGTGACGCGATTGTGCGGAGGACGAAAAGTCGACGAAAGAACCGGGAAAACCACGAATTTAACGTTTGCGGAGAAGTTTCAGTTGGAGCGAAACAAAAGACGCGAAGCCGAAGCCGCCGCTGCTCTAACGCAACAGCAACGAAGCTCCGTGTCGGCGAGCGAAACGATTTTAACGTCGGCGAAGAAGCAAGCGTCGCAGCGCGTGTTCTCGTTGAACAAGCAAGAAGCATCACCAGATGCCGTCGCTCTGATGAACCTCCCGCCACCGTCCTCGTCTCTTCGCGACGGTGTCGGTTTAAAAGAATACCTCGAACGTAAATCTGAAGAGGACGTCGACGACGACGATAAAGACGCTCTTTATGCAGACTACAAGCGCACCTCCTACGACGACATGCACTCAAAAGACGGCATCGTCTCCACCTCTTTCATGCGGAAATACGTCCGCTACGCGAAAAAATACGTCCACCCAACCCTCTCCTCCGACGCGAAAGAAGTCATCAAAGCCTTCTACCTGGAATTGCGCAAAAACGCGCCCATCAACGACTCCGCTCCGGTGACCGCTCGACAACTCGAGTCGCTCGTCCGCCTCTCCGAAGCTCGAGCTCGAGTCGATTTACGCGAAATCGTCACCGACCGCGACGCCATGGACGCCGTCGAACTCTACTCCCTCTCCATGGCCGACGTCATGCGCGACGACTCCGGAAGGCTCGGCGCGTTTGGCAAACGCACCGGCGTTTCCGGAAAGCGCAAAAACTTCCGCGTCTTCATCGACGCCGTAAACGCCGCCACTCGAAACAAAGGTAACGCGTACTTCTCCGTCGGAGAGTTGCACGCGTTAGTCGAACAAACGCGATTGGATGGAATTAAAGACATCGACGCTTTCATCGAGGCGCTCAATTTAGCCGGCGAGTTGCTCAAGTGCGGACGATTGTACAAAAGTGCAAGCAGCTCTGCTGTTTAATACTATGAATAAGAACAAACGAACGCGATTGAATGGAGTTAAGGACATCGACGCTCTCATCGATTTAGCCGGTGAGTTGCTCAAGTGCGGTCGATTGTTCAAAAGCGCTTCAAGCAGCTCTGCTGTTTAGTACTACTACAGAAGAGCATTTGTGCTCATAAAATTTGCACGTTTACTGAAGTACTTTACCATCACAGAACTAAACGCGAGATGGCGTCGTCGTCGTATACGTCGTCGTCTTTTCTTCGCCCCGTCGTCCTCTTTTCAAAAAGTTCTTCTTCTTTGTCTTGTACTTCTCAGCCCGCGAGGTTGATGAAGATGAAACGACGGCCAAATGCATCAGGAAGAAGGCAACAACGCGCAAACGCTTCCTCCTCCTCCAAAGAAGAAGAAGAAAAGACGGAGAAGACAAAAGTCGTCGTTCTCACTCGAGAGGCGGGCAAAAACGAGCAGATGCGAAAGATTTTAGCATCGATTGATGAGGATAAAGACAACGAATTCGTGGTCGAAACGCTCGAGATGCCTCTGGTGGAATCGAAGCGAAACGAGGAAGAGGCGAAAAAATTAGTCGATTTATTGAAATCGAAAACGTTTCGATGGATTATAGTGACCTCACCGGAAGCGGCGAACGTGTTCGCGAAAGCGTGGGCAGACGCCGGGAAACCGGAAGGGTTGAACATTGGAACCGTGGGAGGCGGGACGACGAGAGCGTTGCCGACGAAGGAGGAGATGAAGTGGGCGAGACTGTTTACGCCGTCGAAAGCGTTGGGGGAGGTGTTGGCGGAAGAGTTGCCGTTGGATATAATAGACGGTGATAACGAGAGTAGTAATAGCGAAAGTACCGATAGTAATAGAGAAGTTTTATACCCGTGCTCGAAGAAAGCGGCGAAAACGATCGAGAACGGGTTGAGTTCTCGAGGCTTCATCGTGACTCGATTGAACACGTACAGCACGGAACAAGTCACGAATATACCGAAAGAGGTCCTCGAGCGAGCCGTGGACGCGAGCGTGGTGACGTTCGGAAGCCCGAGCGCGGTAAAAGCGTGGAAAAATTTGACTTTGGAGTTGTTAGAGGAGAGAGGCGGGAAACACCCGACGTATGCGTGCATCGGGCAAACTTCCGCCAACGCGTGCGAAGATTGCGAGTTGCCAGACGTCTGGCACCCGGAAGACCCGGGCATGGAAGGGTGGGCCGAAGTCGTAAAATTATGTTTAGAACAAGACGAGAGCGAGAAGTGGCGAGGTGTATTTTGACGACGGACGATGAGATGCGTATACATCTCAAATTGAGTTAGTTGTTGGAGTTTTCTCATCACTTATGTACACTGTTGTTGGTTTCAAAATAATATATGTATATATACAAATGCGTCATTCCGCGCGCGACGGATGCGTGTAAACTCATCGACGACGTAAACGACGAATTTACGAACTCTCCGCGAGAGCGCGCGGGTCCTTAAATGGACAACAACGTGTTCGTTCACGGCCACGGCGCCGGTAAATCCTCCTCGAATCCTCTCCCCGTCGATCGATGTCCCCACGCCAACTCAAACTTCCCATCGCTGGTCTTCTTGAAAAAGCACGACTGCGTGTACACGTCTTCGTTCTTCGTCTGTTTGTAATCAAAGCTCGACTTCGCGATCAACACCGCGTACGCGCAATCTTGCATCACTTCCACGTGCTTAATTTCGACCAATTCCGTCTTCGCTTCCGTGATGTCTCCCGACGACATCATCTCAACCATGATCTCTTTACTCGCCGGGTTCCCGCTCGGGCGAATGAACCACGCGTTTTGGGGCATTTTCGCGAGGAATTCTTCTTTGTTCGCGGTCGTTACCTGGTCTTTGATCAGTTCACGGAGTTGCGTTTCTTCGGTCGACATTTTGCTCGTTGTTGAAAAGCTTTTCTTGGTTGTTGTTGATCTTTGTCTCGGAGAACGAGTGGAAAAAGAGCGGTTTTTGAGTTGTCGCGATGCCGAGGCGAGCGCGAGTGAAACGGTGCGCAAGGTTGTGATCGATGGTGACATGTATATCACGCGAGGAAGTGAGGAATATTAATATTCTCTTCAGAGTGTTTCCCCGAACAAAAGAAGGATGTCCTCTCGTGAAGAATACTCGACGGAAGAGGAGCACGAGAGACTCGAGCGCGCGCGAAAGATCGTGGCATTAATCGAGAATAAACCTTTGCATTTGTGGCGTTTGTTCAGGGAGGCGTCGCTGAATGGCGGCGCGTGTCGCGATATCGTGGAGAAGCACGTGATGTGTAAACTCAACGGGACGGATCTCAAATTCTTGTACGGAGTGAATAAAGAGACGAGAAAGTTGATTAAGAGATCATCTCGCAAGGGGGAGTTGAAAGAGAGGTTTAAAGTGAGAGAGATGTCGTCGATATCGACTTTGGAAGTTGCGTGGGAGAATAGGGATAATAAATCGTTGTGGTCGGGGTGGTGGGACGAAACATATTTCTGCTGGAAAGTTGCTTGTACGAATAAACTCGAGTTGCTCAAGTGGGCGAGAGAAGAGAAAAAGTGTGAGTGGGATGAAGAGACGATTAATGAGGCCGCAAAACAAGGTAATCTGGAAATGGTAAAGTATTGCGTGGCAAATGAGTGTCCTATCAATATGAACGCGTGTGCATATGCTGCCCAAGGCGGTCATCTCGAGGTACTCAAATACTTACACGAAGAAGTCAAAGCGCCTTGGACTTCGGGTACTGCCTCTTTCGCGGCTGAAAGTGCTCAACTTCACATACTCGAATATCTTGTTGAGCGTAAGTATGATGAATTTGACGAAGAAGCGTGTGCGTGTGCGGCCATGAACGGCCACTTAGACTGTTTGAAGTACTTGCACGAAACCGCCAAAGCGCCTTGGGACGAAGAAGCGGTACGAGAAGCGCACGATAACGAACACACCGAATGTGTACAATACCTCCTCGACAACAACTGTCCTCTCCCCACCAATTGGCGATACGACGACGGAACGTTATACGACGAGTTCTACCAACCGGTCTGATTAGGAGAGCAATAGATAGTTCATTTAGAAATAGTAATTAAATACCCACATCGAGCGTAATCTTCACATTTTTTCCTCTCGGGCGTCAAAAGACACATCACACTTTGAGAGAATATTATTCTTCCATGAGCTCAACTGGTACGCCCGGCGTCGGCACGGTCATGCTCGCCATCCCGAGTAAAAAGGTGCGACACTACACACCGCTTTGTTGTCTTCTTTCCTCCTGATTTCTTCCTCGACGACGACTCTTCGTTCGTTCGTTTGTTTGCGCGCGCGGGGAAACGAATCGGAAAGGCACCCTCGATTACTGACACTCACGCACGTCTCTTTCTCCCTCTGTTCTTCACTCGTTCTCTCGCACGCGTGGCAATGCGCAACATTTAGGGTGAGTTTGTGGACATAACGACCCCGCTGGAAAAATACATCGCGGAAACCTTCGGCGCGGAAGAGTTGACGCACGCGGAAAGTTCCATCTCGAAATTCGCCCAAATTCGAGACGCCTCCGTGGCATCGACGAACGCGGCGAACGTGACGGAGGAGACAATTTCAGAACGGCACGCGGAACACATGGAGAATTACTGCAGGTATTACGCCGCGGTGACGGTTTTTGGGAGTCGGTTTCAAGTGAGAGATGATTTTGGATTGAATTGTGGAAAGAGTAGTAATACGAGTACAGCGGCGAATACATCGAGCGAGGAGAACAACGGAGAGTACGAGGACGAAGGGACGAGGACGGGGTTGCATTTACCGTTCGAGTGGAAGGACGCGTTCGCACCTGCGGGTGGCGAGAGGAAAATTGCCGCGAGTTCATCCATCGCGAAGGAGAAATTAGCCATGCTGTATAATTTAGGCGCGTGCGAATCCGCGTTGGCGGCGAAAAGCGATCGATCGACGTTGGACGGGTTGAAAGTCGCTTCCGCGGCGTTTCAAAGAGCGGCGGGGTATTTTCAGTTTTTAGGTCAGTGCGATGATGGGAAGAAAGTGAACGAAACCATGAGTGCGGGGAGTGGCGAACCGACAGCAGCGACGGCGACGGCGACGACTGGGATTGATCGCATTGAAGCCGATTTGAGCGGCAAGATGGCGGCGATTTTAGTCGCTTTGTGTTTAGCGCAAGCGCAAGAGAGCGTTTTTGAGGCGGCGAAATTGAGCGATAAATCGAACGGCGTGTTAGCGAAGTTAGCCATCGCGTGCGCGGATTTGTACGAAGAAGTGCACGAGAAACTGTCGTCGTCGTTGCGAGGCAATCCGAAAGCACCGGTGACGCAAGAGCGGTACGTGCCTAAAATGTGGGCGACGACGACGTTTATTAAAGCGGCTATATTCAACGCCGAAGCGACTGCGAGAGTTTGTGAAACGCTCGTGAACGACGAGGAAACAATCGGGTCGGCGATTACTTTGTTGACGCGATCGAAGGAGCGCTTGGAATCGGCGTTGAGACGAGCGGAGATTCCCACCGCGCCGAAACCCCCAAAGCTGGTCGTGGAAGCCGCCGAAAATATTTTGAGAGATTCGATTAAGTTTGAACTCGGAAAAGCGGTGAGAGATAACGAGTGCGTGTATATGGCCAAAGTTCCATCATACGAAGCGTTGCAGCGCTTACACGACGACGCGAGCGAGAAAGTGACCAACCCGTTGCACTCAAAGTTCGGGGCGAAGATGGTCAAGCCGACATCGGGTGCAGACATCGAAGTTTTCCTCGATCCTTCGAATAAAGACGACGTGAGCGCGTTGTTTGCGCGCATTGTACCGGAAGATTGCGCGAGCTCGGCTTCTTTATACGCGGATAAAGTCGACCGACTTGTTCGCGAACAACTCGAACAACTCGCGTTTGCCTCGGACGAAGCGAGAGTCGCGCTGCGCGAAATGGAACTTCCCGAAACGTACAACGCGTTAAATCGACCGATCCAACTTTCCGAGGAATTAGATGCGGAGGTGAAATTCTTTCGCGATCAGGATGGTGGTATCGACGCCATGCGCGAAACGTTGTCGTTTTCCCGAGACGTTTCGAAACATTGCGAAACGGAACTGGAGGAAATCACGTCTCTTCTAGATATCGAAATGAAAGCGGACGGTGCCGCTCGAAACGCGTACGGTTCGCACAAATATCGCGCGTTACCATCAGATGCGGAAACCACTCGATGGCGACGCGATTTAGAAACTTTTATGAACAACTCCAAACTCGCCGCCGAATCGGACGAGAAGTTACGATCCGAATTCGCTCGGTGCGAACCGATTTTGCAAATGACCACTTCAGAAAGCATCGCACAAAACGCCCCAAAATTAGAACCGCCGATGCTTCTTGTTGAAGATGCGGAAAGTTTAGCTAAAGAGGTCAGATTAGGATTAGAAAGAATTGAACGAATAGGTCGCGAACGAGAGGAAATTGAAGACGCTATGAAAGCGGTGAAAGCGAGCGATGATATTTTACCGACGCTGGTTGGTAAAATGAAATCGTCCGTCGATTCAGAGACCGCGCAAGGTAAGATATTCAGCGATGAACTTGGAAAGTACGACGAATTAATTGCCGCGGCGCAGAATAACACGTTCGCGCAAGCCGATGCGTTGGCGGAACTGAGGAAGAGTTACATCAAATTCAGCGACATGTACAACGTCTCCTCTCTTCGCGAGAAGGAAATCAAGAGAGACAACACGTTGCGTGAAGCGTTGCGGATTGCAGCAGAATTGTCCCGAGGGATACAGCAAGGCGTTCGCTTTTACGGTGGATTTTCGGATGCCATTGAAAGTCTGAAGAACGAAGTCAAAGTGTGGTGCGAAAATCGCGAAAACGAACGGAAACGTATCGTCGAACGGTTACGAAGAGAAGAAGAAGAGGAGGCGGAACGAGCGAGGATGGCGGAAGAAGTTAGAATAAAGACCGAGCAGATGCGCGTACAGAACGAACGGAGCGTGGCGCATGCAACAGTAACGACCAGTTACTACCCTGGTTCGGAGTATCCGCCACATCATCAACTACAACAGCAACCGCCGCCGCCCTCGAGCTATTACCCGCCGCCGCCTCAACAACAACAACAACAACACTATCCGCCGACGCAATCATCCTATTATCCTCCGCAACAACAACAACATCATCAACAACAACAACATCATCAACAACAACAACACTATCCGCGTCATCCACCTCCGCCCGCGGACGATGGGTATTATAACCCAGGTGGAGATGAGGGAGGAAATTTCTCCGCGTACGATTTACCTTCCGCCCCTCGAGGAAGATGAGGAGCTTTTTGCAAAAAAAATTAGGTGTTTGGAATTTAGATCAAATGTGTTCAAATGAAAATTACAACAATGTATATCAAACAACAATCGTCGCATCTCTCGATGCGCGCAGTATATTCTATATAAGTTTCTATGTTACTTTTTAAACCTTAACTCAAATCGAAGCTGCCGACGCCTTCGGAGATTGCCAGTTTCAATTTCAATTCCAGCGCTTCTTTGCTCGAGTACGGCGGGAGCTTCAAATAGTTCGCGCACGTCATCGCGCTCGGCAAATCGGCATCGGCCAACTCCGTGCCTTCACTAATCATTTCCGCGGCGTTCATTCCACCACCAACTTCGCTTAAAACGGTCGGTTGTTTGCAAACGACTTTTAATTTTGGGTTCAACGAGGCTAAACCGCCTATCGGTAAGCGAGGGGACCCGGTCGTGAATTTCAAAAACGATCGGCGTTCGGCGTCTGACATGTTGGTTAAAATCTCGCGCAAATTTACCACCGGTTTGGAATTGACTTGGTAGCCATGATCGCATAAGATGTGCTCGCGTAAGTCGCGCTCGCTCCACTTTGTTTGCTCGTCCACGCCACACGTGAGTGCGTCGATTTCAGATAAGGAAAACATGGCAAGTTGCGACGGGTTGGAAACGATGTCGGCAAAACCCTCGCGGCAAGCCTGGAAGAGCGGTTCTACGCCGGCGCCTAAGACATCGTCAACGACCGCTGCGATGTAGCGCGAAGCGTTTTCTGCCGTGACAACTTCGTCTGCAACGGAAGCGCCTTCTATATTCGCACCATCCGGCAACGCGAATTCCAGACACAAATCTTCAATCTTCGCGCCGTCGAGTCTCCCGGACCCGTCTCGAACCGCCGTTTCGAGTTTTTTCAAAGTCGAAAACAGCTCCGGTTCGACCAATTCGAGGTCGTCTAAACAAAGAGGTAACCCGTACAGCTTCTTGAAAAAGTTCGGGTTAAACTTCACGTCCAATAATCGACCGTCTTGTAAGACTTTGCCGATGGCGCGTCCGACGCATCTGAAAATCTCAATCGCTTTCGAGGCGTTCGGTACCGCACGGAACGGCTTCGGGAACAACCCATGTGGCGCGTTTACGAGGCTTTCAGCGTTGTCTGTCTTCGTCGTCGTTGTCGCGCTATGTTCACTTCGAAATATCCCATGTGAAGCTCTTTGTAAATCTTTTGAAACCAACGCGTAAAATTCATTCGTGGGACCAATGCCAGTCCCAACCTCGTCGTAAAACTCAACCTCTAACACGTGTTTGCGCGTTTGCGGCGAAGAGAATACTTTTATGGCAGAAGACAACGCGTGCTCTCTTCGAATGCGCACCTTTTGCCGTTGTAAACGGCCTACGCGAGCACCTCCTCGCGGATCGCCGCCAGCATTTGCAGCCCCGGCGTTGGCCGCATTGCCGTTGGCCCCGTTGCTCGCCTTACCGTCACCGTGGAGCTGATGCAACGCACGCGCGACGGAGAAAGAGGCGCAATGAAACAGCAAAACGCGCTCGTCGAGTGTGAACAGCCACGGGCACGTCTTTGCAAGCGCAGAGGTCCATTCTGGAACTCTTCGAGCGCACACAGAAAGCGTATCGCGAAGCTGCGCGCGAAGCTTTCCGGAGAGTTTCGGCGCCAAGAACAAGTTTTCGGCGTGCATTTTCGCTGAGGAAAGGTTGGCGATGCGCATTCTGTCCGCGCTGAGCAGCATTTTATCCTCGTCGTCGTCGCCATTTACCAGCATGTTATCAGACGTTTTTTTAGTATGAACAGTAGCAGACTTTATTTTCTCTGGTCCCGCGGTGCGCAAAATCTTCTTCGCGTCTTCCGTAACGAGATGGCACAAGGTCAACGTCGCCAACGCGTCGCGAACAAAGTCGTCCTCCAAACCTTTCACAACATTTGGATGCCCGAATTGCGCGTTGAAAACCGTCGATGCTACCGGGCCTAAAATTGCTTTGACATCGCTTTTCACCGATGGATTCGCGAAGAGGTTTTCCTCCACCACGGTTTCGACGAGCGTCGCCGGTTTCGACGAGTCGTTCGAATCTTCGCCGCCTTCGCTGATAATACCTTTAAATTTCGGGTCGGTAGTGTCCACAATGTCGTAGTATAACACGCACGGTTGTTCCCACAACCGTCCACTCATTGGTTTCACGGAGTCACCGATAGAGACTTGCGTGACTGCGGCTAAGACGTTCTTGGTATCCTGAATGTACGCGTCGCCGTCGTTGACCGAGAAGGCGAGTCGAGGGCGCGCGATGTCGCTCCCCGCGGCGACGGAGGCGAAGCTTCTTCCAGCAGCAGCACCAGGAGCAGACGATGCTTGCGGCGTCGGTACGCGCGCAGTAGCAGCAGTAGCACTTTGCTCTTGTTGCGATGGCGGTGGCGGCGACGGTGACGATGCGGGAGGCGCCGCGATCTCTTCCGCGGATGCCGGCGGATGCGCCGTGTCCTCGCCTTCTGGACCCAACAAATTCTCTTCGTCGTCCTCGTCGTCCATGTAGTCTTCTTCGTGATCCATGTCGTCCATGTCGTCGTCCTCTTCGTCGTGGAAGTCCTCCTCGTCCATATCGTCGTAATCTTCTTCTTCGTCGAAGTCTTCTTCGTCGTGATCCATCTCGCGATCTGGCGCGCTCGCGGATCGGTTTGCGTCGGCGTTCGGCGCAGAGGCGGAAGCATTTGAAGCATTTGGCGGTTGTTGCGCCGGCACTGGTTTCTTCTTCACTCGGGAGTACAAGAATGCTTCGACTGCGCTTAACTGCGCTAACGGTTCAATCATAACCACGCTGTTGCCGTAATCTTCAACTTTGGTCGCGTCGCACTTCGAGGCGCGCTTTAAGCGAACCTTGAGCGGTCTCGCGAGCAAATTCAACCCAGGGTCACCCGCGTTCGCTGAAGGCGCGAGCGAGGACGGTGCACCGCTCGAGGCGCGAAATCGCGCGTAGGACGAATCCGAATTTGCCGTCGCGTGTTCTGAAACAGAGATCGGCATGCGTTCTCGCGTTTGTAAGGTCTCCACGAGAAGACGGACGAGCGTTTCAAACGAGCCCGTCGGCGCGTCGCCGGCGGCGCGCGTGAAAATGGCGAGACGCTCCGTCGCTTCTTCACAATCGATGCTCCTTGATTTAGGAGAAGAAGTTTTAGGAGAAGAAGGCACATCTGAGGCACAGAGGAACTTGCGCAAAGTCGACGCCGCGCCGCATTCGGAGAGTTCGAACGCCGAGATTTCGCTCGTCGCCAGCGCTTCGAATATTTTGGCAAACGCCGACGAAAATTCTTTGGCGTCTCGCGGATTCTTGGCCGATTTGCCGCCTTCGCTCGAATCCGAGAGTGGCGCCGTTTTCAGTTTCGCGCACGCCTTGCGAAGTCGATCGAGACCTTCCGAAGCGATCAAGTGCGCTTTTCCCGGCCCAAAGTATTGATTACGAACTTCCGAGCAGATTCGCAAACCTTCTTCTTTTGGATTCGTGGACATTTGAAACTGCGGCTCTCTCGGCGTCGTTGGATGCAAAAGCGTTTTTTCTTCGGATCCAGCGCTCTTTTCGGCGGCTTCTGCGATTAAAAAGTTGTACTCTTTCGCGCGAACCTCCAAAGCGTGCGCTCCGCCTTCTTTTGCAAACCTCTTGATGAATTCGGCTTCTTCTTCTTGAGTATCTTCGTTAGATTTCTCCAACGTCATCGCGCACAACTTTGCAGCTTCCTTCAATAACTCGCCTTGCGGATCGATCAAAGCGCGAGCGACGACGGCGGCGATGGGAGCTTCATCTCTCGCAACGTTCTCAAACGTCTCGATGTCAACCAGTTGCGTCCACGATGTTAACGTCGACAGCGCTTTGCGTTTAATGGTCACATTCGACGGCGACTCCGCGACGTGGCAAAGCGTCGGCGCGAGATATTCGCCGAAAATTGCAACGAGCGAGGCGTTTTCTGGTTTCGCAAAGAGCTTTTGCAAATCCGCCGCGCCGACGACCAGAGAGACGGAGGTTTTCTTGATCTCGTCGTTCCTCTTCACTTGGGATGGTATTAACAACCCAATCAAATGCATGGCGTCGTGCAAATCATCCATCGATTGTACCGGGCTGTATTCGGAAACGCCGACGTTCGCTCGAACGATTTTGCATCTCTCTAAATGTTCGGCCAAAATCTGCGCGACGCCGTTATTCAACAAGAAAATGGACATCTCCGGACGCGCTTCTAAAATTGTCGCGAGAATCTTCACGCACCCTCTGTAAAGCAGGCGGCTGTGTGTTACATTACTCGTGCTGCCAGCAGTGCCAGCCGCTTCGCGCACGATTTCTAAGCACCGTTCGCAGAGCGCGTCTGATAAAATGAGAGAGACGGTTTCGTTCGCCGCCGCCGGGTCCATCTCCGAGGAGGAGGATTTTTCCTTCTTCTTCTTTTGTCTATCGTTGCTAGTCGCGGCGTCGTCCGTTGTTCTTGTCGTCGTCGTCGTCGTCGCCGCCGCCGTTCCGCCTCGTTCTTCTTCTTTCTTAGTAGCAGAAGGTTGTCGATCCAGTAACAACTGTTGTTGTTCTTTTTGTTCTTTTTCCTTTTGAAGCAAAAACGAAACTCTTCGATCGGCTAATTTCTTAGCTTTCACCGACAAAGAGACCAAGCAGTTGCACGCTAAAGTGGCAACTTTTTGATCGTCTCGAACGAGCAAAGAGAGGAGCGTTGGAATAGCGTCGACGGCACCGGGCGATAAGGACTTCGTTGGAAATTCCGAGCACACGTTCGAAGCCATTTGCATCGATACGCCTTGCATGCCGACGCCGAAGAAATCCAAGTGCGCCAAAGCCGCCGTCAACGCACCTGCTTCGGCGGCTTTTGAGCCGTAATATCCTCGAGTAAGTTTTTCAAGCGCGGAGAGCGATTGTTCTGCGACGTCTATGTATTCTATGGCGAAGAGCTTTTGACACAACGTGGGCAGAGCGCCTGCGCGCACAAACGCGCCCCGCGTGTTTGGCAAAATGTCCGCCATGGACGTCATCGCGCGCACCGCCAAGAGCATCAACTCTGGGTTGTGCTCCAAGTTGCAGCAATTCAACAACGCCTTCGCGAACGGCTCCGGCGATAGACTCGTTGCTAAGAGTTCCTCGGAAGATGTGACGACTATTTCGCACAATTCGTTCAAAGCGATGACAATGGCCGTATCGTCGATGCCGCCGTTCTCGGCTTCTCTATCAAACGTCAACGCTTTCAAAACGTCTTTGAGGCGCGCGGAAATCCCGCCGCGAGAACCACCACCCATCCCCTCCATGGCACCACCGAGACGAGAGAGCAACGCGTGAAGTCCTCCATCGTGACGGTCGCCACTGCCTCGGCGTCCTTCGTCCTCCGAGTCGTTGTCGTCGTCCTCGTCGTCCTCGTTCGAGTACTCTTCGTCGTCGTCGTCGTCATCGATGTCTTCGTCATCCTCGTCGTCCTCGTCGTCGTCGTCGTGATAGTCGTCTCCGCCACCGCCGTACTCTTCGTCGTCGGCGTCTTCATCCTCGTCGTCGTCTCCAAAGTCTTCTCCTCGATCGACTTCATCGATGTCGTCTTCGCGCATCATCGAGACGTCTTGCCCTTCCGTCGGCTGCTCGTCGCCTCCTCCCGACCTTTTGCCTCCGCGGTTCTTTTCGTCGGCATCTTCGTTGTCCTTCACCTCCTCTTCTTTCTTCTTCTTCCTCCCGCGCGTGGTTCTTTTCGCCGTCAAAGTCTTCTTCATCTTCTTCTTCTTCTCCTTCTTCTCCGCCTTATCTTTTTTCATCAAAGCGCCAGACGCCGCCGGAAGAGGAAGACCGCCACCACCCTCACCTTTCGCCAACGTTTCAAAGCGTTGTTGAGTAGAAAAAGCAGAAGACAACAAAGTCGTCTTTTCGCCCTTTTTCGTCGTCTTCGTTCTCTTCTCATCGTCGCTCTTTGTTTTCCTCTCGAGCGTGCGACCGTCGCCTTTTTCCTCCTCTTTTGCTTCTTTGACCTTCTTTTCTCCTCGCTGTCGTACCTGTTGTTTTAAAGAAGAAGACGAAGACAACTTTGATGCGGGCGAAGATGCTTTCTTCCCTCTCTTCGTCGGGTTCTTTTGCGCGGATTTTGGAAACGAAGCGTTCTCTTCTTCGTCGTCGCTTTTCTTCCGTCGTTTTGTCTTCTTCTCGCTCACATCTTCTTCCTCCTCGAAATCCATCTTCGTTTCCGTCGTCGTCGTCATCTCGTCGTCGTTCTTGCGCTTCTTCTTCTCTCGCGACCTCGTCTTCCTCTGAATCGCTAAAGTTGATTTCGTCGGCAAAGATGCGGTTAATGTTTTCTTCGTCTTCATTTTCGTCGTTTTTGTCGTCGACTTCTTCTTCTTCTTCATCGTCGACTTTGAAACGGACGAAGACGAGCGTCTCGGAATCGTCGTCGTTTCCTTTGCGTTTTCCTTCGTCGTCTTCGTTTCCTTTTCCTCGAGAAGAAGAAGACGTTTCTTACTCGTATTACGCATCATCATCGTCTCAAAAAGCGCGCGATACTAAAAGAGAGTTGTTGTTGCTGTTGTTG
>Ga0209308_10000149_pt1 | contig 68406 bp, 51 predicted proteins | sample COGITO_mtgs_1204_3_FD_184806 | JGI IMG/M metagenome (GOLD analysis project Ga0209308, IMG submission 184806) | Pelagic marine microbial communities from North Sea - COGITO_mtgs_120405 (SPAdes) (version 2) | ecosystem: Environmental > Aquatic > Marine > Epipelagic ... | reverse complement strand
AGACGGAGTGGGTGGAAAAGCTCGTGCGATTGAATAAAAGTTTTATCGTGCAACGAGGCGGCTCGCTTCGTGAGCAATTTTTGAGCAGTGCCGAAGTTGCGGCCTATGTGCGCGAGGTTATTTTGAATGAGGAAGCTTCGGTTTGGCTCGCTCATCGGGAGGGCAGGGCAAAGGATGGGAACGATCGTACTTCATCAGCATTGATTCGCATGCTGCTCAATGGAGAGGAAGATGAATCGTGGAACAAGCTTCATCTACAACCGGTTAGTTTGAGTTACGAATGGGATCCTTGCGATGGGATGAAGGTGCGTGAATTGCTGATGAGTGAGCGCAATGGAGGGGATTACGTGAAAGATTCAGGTGAAGATGAACGGAGCATGAAGCAAGGGCTTTTTGGATGGAAGGGAGGCATTCATGTGGAGTTTTGTGAGCCGATTTATTGGGAAGATCCCCCGGATGGAATTCGAGCAGCGGTTTATTTGGCGGAACGGATTGATGATCAGCTCCACCGTTCTATGAAGACGTGGCCTGCGCAGCATTGGGCGGCTCAAAGATGGCTTGAAATGAATGGAGGCGAAGCAAAGGTCGAATGGCCAGAGGATTGGACCCCCAACATCGTGGGAGCTGAAATCCAAAATCAATGCATGGAACGCCTGGCGATGATTAGCGAATTAATGAGTGATTTGGATGTCACTCACACCGAAATTGAAAAGAAGTGGTGCGAGATTACCATGACTCCGCTTCTGAACCGCGTAGTTGCGGAGCGTTCCGCGGTCTTCCATTAGCAAATCCTTACTTTTCCTTCCAAGCTCGGGCGATTTCGGCACAAACAACAGAGCCTGCTACACCTGCATTCAGGGATTCGGCTCGCCCTTTTGCAGGGATGTGGACGGGAATGGAATGCTCTGGCAACGAGGTTCCTTTGAAACCATGCGATTCTGAACCGACCCAGAGCAGGCCTTTTTCCCATGCGACTTCAGTGTAAGGCGTGCCCTCCATTTCTAGATGAAAATGCGCTTGTTCTGAGCTCATTTCTGCATCAAGAACGGCAACAGGTACACGAAAAATGGAGCCCATCGAGGCTTGAACGCATTTGCTAGACCAAGGATCCGTTGCGTCTGCGCTGACCAAAATGCCTCCCATTCCAAACCAATCCACGCTGCGAATGAGCGTTCCGAGGTTGCCGGGATCAGCAATACGAGAAGCTACCAGGCCAATCGGCGTTGGTGCAGATTCGATCTGTTCCAAAACGTGCTGGACCGAATAATGAGGGATCGCCACTACGGCTAGGATACCAGGAGCCGTGGTCATTTGTGTAATGCGATCCATTTCTTTGGCTGAAATTTGCTCCGTTTCTGCCTGAAGTTTATCTGGAATTATGTCAATCGTGGTTGCGACACAGTAAATTCGTTGCACAGACAAAGTGCTTTTTGCAAGTTCGATGATTCCTTTTTCGCCTTCTACAACAAACAGTCCTGCAGCATGGCGCTCTGCGCGTTTGCGCAGGGCTCGGATGGATAGGATTTCTTGGCGGGTCATGTGGAGCAGGAATAGATGGCAAAGCTATGGATTAAGCGCCTTGATTGCTTTGAGTTCTTGTTCTGTGTCGAAGAGATTGGACCCTGGTGAGCGGCTGCTGACCAAGGTTCAAGTAGAGCTTGCTGAGGGTGAAATAGAGGATTTAGGAGACTTTGAAGATGTATTGCGCCAACGCCCGAACAGCGCCATTTTGTGGGCGAGAATTCCCATGCGGTTCAATTTGATGGTTTCCGCGTCATCGTTGGAACGATCCATGCAGCGCAGATTGGAAAAAGGGAGGGCAGAAGGTGGTGTTCGATGGTGGTTGGCTGAGCGAATGGGGGAGCCACCTGTCGTCTATGACCGTTTGCTGACGGAGCGTTCTAGGATGAACGTGCAGAGCTTGGCGAGGCGCAAGGGCTACCTCAATGCCACATGTACAACCATTGTTGACAGTTTACATCCGCGCAAAGCGGCGGTTCAATTTCAATTGGACTTAGGTCATTTATGGACCATTGGTGAATGGAATTGGAGCCTCGATGGTTCAGGCTTAGAGGGGAACGCAGCCGCATTAAATGCCACGTTGCCCCTCGGAAGTAAACTTGATGTTCAGGCTTTGGATGCCTTTCGGGAAGATGTTGCCAAAAGCCTAAGAAATGTTGGGTATCCCTCTATTCAAGAGTCGCACATTTATTTTGTCGCAGACACCTCTTTTGACCCCAAAGGCCATCGGACTCGGATCGACGCAGAGATTTTACCACAAGATTGGGATCAATTCGGCTCACCACAACCGCATATCAAGGCACGTTTTGGGTCTGTGAACTGGACGGATGGGACAGCGCTCGATTCGAATTCAAGTGGATTGGATTCATCCATGGTGTCATTTCTCATTGCACTCGACTCAGGAGGTCGATTTAACGAGAGGGATTTGCAATCCACGTATCAGCGTCTGTCCAGGCTTCCCAGCGTTAGCCGAGTGGAAATTCCCGGTTCATTGCGTTCGACAACCTCATCAGGAAATGTGTATGATGTTGAAATCAACATTCACCTGCGAAAGCGTTTTGGGTTGGTTACTGCGATGGAAATGATTCGAAGTGATGCCCGGTATGGACCGGTCGTTAGTTTCGCTTGGAGAGACCATAATTTTTCAGGCAAAGGCAACACATGGGGAGCGAAGGTCTCTGGAGGGCTGATATCGACCAGACCATTTAGTTACTCAAATGAATCACTGGTGCCCAATAGTGGAACCTGGTCCGTCGACCTGGATTATTCCACGATGGGAATCCCTCCTCTGGACTTGAAGCGTCTGCGGCCGTCGAACCAAGCGAGAACCACCATCGCTGCGAATTGGGTGCGGGAGATTAGGCCAGAGTATGTCCGTGAAGCTGTAGGATTTCGATACGGGTTCAATTTCATCGAGAACCCTGCAAAGAAGAGTCAGCTCGAAATCGTGCCGTTCGAATTCCGTTTTTCCGATATCCAATCAAAGCCGGAGTTCGAGGATTGGTTGGTGGATCAGAACAACCCATTTTTGAGTGCTCGATTTGCAGACTATGCTTCGATGCTTTCAAGATTGCATTGGGAGTCGGACTGGGGCAAAGAGGCGTGGGCGTTGACTGGTCGATACCGCATGGACTTTGAGTGGACGGGCATGGGGCTTAGTTTGCTTAATCAAGCGCTGGAGGGTGGGGCAGAAAACCTGGGAACCATGACTTTTGCGGGAGTCCCTTTGGCACATTATATCCGTTTGGAGACGGAATGGGCCGGACAAGTCCGCGTGGACAGGCCTTCCCAAGTTGGGTGGCATTATCGGTTGAAATTAGGCGCTGCAAAAACAGGGTCTAACATGGATGCCATGCCATTTGACCGGGCATTTTATGCTGGCGGAACCAATGGAATTAGAGGGTGGTCTGTGCGCAATTTAGGACCGGGCTTTTCGACTGATGAAATTCCCGGATCAGGTGTGGTCAATGGAGTTGGAGACCTACAAATTGAATTTTCCATGGAGTACCGACGGTACTTAACCGAAGCGTTGGAATTGGCATGGTTCGTCGATGCGGGCAATGTCTGGCTTTTTGCGAATTCAAACTCCTCAGCCTTGCAGGCACTCAATTGGAATTCTGTCGCTCTTGGCTCCGGATTGGGTATCCGAGTTGACTTTGATTTCTTCCTTTTGCGCATCGACGGTGCGCTGCGTGTGCACGATCCATCAGTGAATGCGTTGGAGCGATGGATGGATATGTCGGCACCCAAAGGCCAAGTGCATTTGGGTATCGGGCATTCTTTCTGAGAAAACAATGGCGTTCGTTACCTTTGGCCTGTAAAATGAGAACAAATGGGTTGGTTTAAACGAATTCAAGAGGGGATTACCACGAAGAGCACCGAGAAGAAGGAGATTCCTGAAGGTGCGTGGTACCAGTGCCCTAGTTGCAAAACGGTCGTTACCTCTCAACAGCATGTTGAGCGCATGAGCGTTTGCAATTACTGCGGACACCACGATCGCATCGGGAGTGAGGGGTACTTTAAAATCTTGTTTGATGAAGGGAAGTTCCGTGAGATTGCACCGAAAATCACGAGTTCAGACCCCCTTGAGTTCGAGGACACAAAAACGTATACGGATCGGCTGGAAGCAGCCAAGAAGAAGACGGGCTTGAGTGATGCATTGAGAACAGCCTCCGGAGAGCTCAATGGGATGCCGGTAGTGATTAGTTGCATGGACTTTCAATTTATTGGCGGCTCAATGGGCAGTGTGGTTGGAGAGAAGATTGCCCGAGGAATTGATCATGCATTAAAAAAGGGCTGCCCTTTTATATGCATTAGCAAGTCTGGGGGAGCGAGGATGATGGAAGCGGGCTTGAGCCTGATGCAAATGGCAAAAACAAGTGCGCGGCTTTCATTGCTTTCCAAAGCGGGTCTACCGTACATCTCAGTTTTAACAGATCCGACCACAGGCGGAGTAACGGCATCTTTTGCTATGCTCGGTGATATGAATATTGCAGAGCCCAATGCACTCATTGGTTTTGCTGGTCCTCGGGTGGTTAAGGAGACTATCGGAAAAGAATTACCTGAAGGATTTCAGCGGTCTGAATTCTTATTGGAACATGGATTCTTGGATGCCATCGTCGAACGCAAAGATCTCAAGGAAAAACTGGCCTTCAGCTTGCGGGCGATGGGTGATTTTCCGAAGGTTCAATAAAACAGTTGTTGGCATTGGATTGCGCGCCAATGAGTTGTATCTTCGCGCCTCAATTTTAGCATCACGAACATCGATTTGATTTCGACATGTATTTAGATTCCACCAAAAAGAAAGAGTTCTTTGCCACCTTTGGCACGAACGAAAAAGACACGGGAAGCGCGGAGGCACAGGTTGCCATGTTCTCGTTTCGAATTGCGCACCTCACGGAGCATTTGAAGAAAAACCGAAAAGACTTTCACACGCAGCGAGCGTTGATTAAGTTGGTAGGTAAGCGTCGAAAGTTATTGGATTACCTCAAAGCGAAAGAGATTGCGCGTTACCGCGAGATTGTCGCGAAACTCGGCTTGCGTCGCTAAAGAAGAAATTTTAAACGGAGGAGGCAATTGGTAATTAACCATTGCCTTCTTCGTTTTTATGCGTCTGCACCCAATGGGGTGAGATGCCTCAAGATGATTTTACAGGAAAGATGAATTATACGGTACACAACCAAACCATTGATCTCGGCAACGGGCGCGAGATCACCATTGAAACCGGCAAGCTTGCAAAGCAAGCGCACGGTTCAGTAGTCGTTAAATGCGGCAAAACCATGTTGCTGGCAACAGCAGTTTCTTCGCATGAAGTGCGAGATGATGTAGATTTTTTACCTCTGACGGTTGATTACCGCGAAAAATACGCTGCTGCTGGAAGATTCCCAGGTGGATTTTTCAAGCGAGAGGCACGGCCATCCGATACGGAAGTGCTGGTCATGCGATTGGTAGACCGGGCCTTGCGTCCGACGTTTCCAAGCGATTACCATGCTGGAACCCAGGTGATGATTCAATTGATGTCTGCGGATGAAGAAGTCTTGCCAGATAGCTTAGCTGGTTTAGCAGCTTCTGCCTGTCTTTCCGTAAGCGATATTCCATTTGATGGACCCATTTCCGAAGTTCGCGTAGCGAGAGTCGATGGCGAATTTGTCATCAACCCTCACCGATCTGAATTGGAGCGGGCGGACATGGACATCATGGTGGCTGGAAGCTTGGATAGCATCGTGATGGTGGAGGGTGAAATGAACGAGGCCAGTGAAGATGAGATGGTTGATGCCATCGAAGCAGCTCACGTTGCCATTCAAAAGCAATGCGAAGCGCAAAATGCGCTGGCCAAAATGACGGGGCACTTCGGAGTTCAGCGCGAATATTCGCACGAGGACCACGATGAAGATTTGCGCGGTCGCGTGAATGCAGCTTTGACCGATTCAATGTATGAAGCGGCCAAGCAAGGAACTTCAAAAGAAGAGCGGAAGAAAAAGTTCAAGGAATTGAAAGACGCTTTCATGGCGACCATTTCTCCTGAAGAGGCTTCAGAGAAGAGCTTTATGCTGCGTCAGTACATTGGAGCTGTTCAAAAGAAAGCCATTCGGGATTTGTTGTTGAACGAAGGCGTCCGATTAGATGGCAGGAAGTCAACGGATATCCGATCGATTTGGACTGAAGTTGATTACTTACCGAGCACACACGGTAGTGCCATCTTTACGCGAGGTGAAACGCAATCGTTAACAACCCTGACGTTGGGAACGAAATTGGATGAGCAGCTGATTGATAGCGCATTGGTTCGGAAAAACGAGAAGTTCTTATTGCATTACAACTTCCCGCCGTTTTCAACAGGAGAGGAGCGACCATTGAGAGGAACAAGCCGCCGAGAAGTAGGGCATGGAAACCTTGCGCTGCGCGCGCTTAAGGGTGTTCTGCCTGATACGGCAGATTGCCCATACACCATTCGGTTGGTGAGTGAGATCCTTGAATCTAACGGTTCATCTTCGATGGCAACAGTCTGTGCGGGCACGTTGGCGTTAATGGATGGAGGTGTTCCAATTAAGGCACCTGTCTCTGGAATTGCCATGGGATTGATTACGGATCAAGAATCTGGCAAGTACGTTGTGTTGTCGGACATCTTAGGCGATGAAGACCACCTGGGGGATATGGATTTCAAGGTGACCGGAACAGAGCACGGCATTACCGCGTGCCAGATGGACATTAAGATCAAAGGCTTGAGCTTCCAGCAGCTTCGTGAAGCGCTGGCGCAAGCTCGAGAAGGCCGTCATCACATTCGCCGTGAGATGCTCGGAAGTCTATCTGAGCCGAGAAGCGACTACAAAGAGCATGCTCCGCGGATTGTTTCATTGGAAGTTCCAGGAGATGCTATTGGACCAATCATTGGTCCAGGAGGAAAAATCATTCAGGAAATCCAAGCTGAAACAGAGACCACTATCAGCATCGAAGATGTGAACGGAAAAGGCATCGTAGAGATTGCGGCAGCGAATAAATCTGCCATTGACGCAGCGCTAGCTAAAGTCCGTGCGATTGCTTTCCCACCAACGGTGGAAATAGGTGAAGAGTACGAAGGCAAGGTGAAAAGCATCATGCCTTATGGTGCCTTTGTGGAAGTCATTCCTGGCCAAGATGGATTGCTTCACGTCTCTGAATTGGATTGGAACCGCGTAGACCGAGTAGAAGACATTCTGAAGGAAGGAGAGCTCGTGAAATTTAAAGTGGTAGGGCGAGACGATAAGACGGGTAAAATTAAATTGAGTCGCAAGGTTTTGATGCCGAAGCCAGAGGGCTACGTTGAGCGAGAAGAACGCCCTCGTGGCGATCGCGGAGGCCGTGATCGAGGACGAGGACGAGGTGATCGTGACCGCGATCGAGGTCCTCGGCGTGAAGAAAGCAACAACGATTAACACCGTTGGTGCAACAAAGTCCATTGAAATTCATTTATTCTAATACGACAATCAAGCAATTCAATCCATGAGGCAACTAAAAATCACCAAGCAGGTTACGAATCGTGAGACCGCTTCTCTTGACAAATATTTGCAGGAGATTGGTCGGGTAGATTTGATTACTGCAGAGGAGGAGGTGGAGTTGGCTCGTCGCATCAAGAAGGGAGATCAAGTGGCGCTGGAGAAGTTGACGAAAGCCAATTTGCGTTTTGTGGTGTCGGTATCGAAGCAATATCAAAACCAAGGATTATCCTTGCCTGACTTGATCAACGAAGGCAACTTGGGATTGATCAAAGCTGCGCAACGTTTCGATGAAACGCGGGGCTTTAAGTTTATTTCATATGCAGTTTGGTGGATCCGCCAGAGTATTTTACAGGCTTTGGCTGAGCAAAGCCGAATTGTTCGACTGCCGCTCAATAAGATTGGTTCCATCAACAAAATCAACAAGGCTTTTGCTCGTTTAGAGCAAGAGTTTGAGCGTCCTCCTACCGCAGCGGAATTGGCTGAGACCTTGGACATGACGTTGGACGAGGTGAAGCAAAGCATGAAAAATGCCGGCCGTCACGTGTCCATGGATGCTCCATTGAAGGATGGCGATGAGTCGTCCTCCAATATGTACGATGTTATGCGGACCGGAGATACGCCTTCACCGGATATGGATTTGATGACGGAGTCGCTTCGAAAAGAAATTGAACGTTCCTTGCGCACACTCACGCCTCGTGAAGGTGATGTGATTCGTCTGTATTTCGGCTTGAATGGTGAGCACCCAATGACCTTGGAGGAAATTGGTGAGCGCTTTGATTTGACCCGTGAGCGAGTTCGTCAAATTAAAGAAAAGGCGATCCGTCGATTGAAGCACACAAGCAGAAGCCGTATTCTAAAGAGCTACCTCGGCTGATTCATTCGAATCGAGCACCTTCCAAAGGTGCATACAGGCGAGGGAGCGATAAGGAGCCCATCGTTCGGCATGGGCTCGAAAGATGGATTCAGAAGAAGCCATGGAAATGCCATACAGGCGCTCCATGGCTTTTTTGAGTCCCAAATCTCCTGGGGCAAATACATCGGGTCGAAGCAAGGTAAAGATCAGGAACATCTGAGCCGTCCAAATACCTATTCCTTTGATCTCGGTCAACGTAGCGATCACCTGCTCATTTGAGAGGGTGTGGAGGGATTCAAAACGATCTTCATTGTCATTCCAAGCGTTGCTCAAGGCGAGAAGGTAGGAGGCCTTTTGGAGACTCAAGCCGACGTTGCGCATTTCCTGTGCATTGTGCTTGAGGATGAACGAAGGTGTAAGACCGCCGTTAGCCTCAGCCCATTCGGAAAGTCTAAGGAAGATGGTCGCGGCGGCCTTTGTGCTTAATTGTTGGCCTACGATCGCTCTGCAAAGCGCAATAAAGGATGATTTAGGAGTTGGTTTCACCGACGGAAATGTGACTGGGCCATGTGAACGAACTCGGTCATATAAGATTTGATCATGTCGTTTTAAGTGCGCAATGAATTCTTGATGATCTGCGTTCATACCGTGAATATGCATCATCTTTGCATTCCATGAAGACAAGTATGATATTTTTCAATGCGCCCCAGATGAGCATGGTACCGTGGATGACATTGCTAATTGCTGCGGTGCTTGCTGCGTTGGGAAGCTGCGGAAAAGTGTCGTATTCCGACAATCCGGATTTGAGGTTGTCCTTTTCAGCAGATACGGTGCTTTTTGATACCGTATTCACCACTATTGGTTCGGTTACCTTGCCATTGAAAGTTTTTAATTCCAGCAATGAAGCGGTGCGCATTGATGAAATTTCATTGGTGGGAGGAGTGGAGTCACCGTTTCGCATTAACATAGACGGCGAAGTGGGACCGAGTGTCACCGATTGGCCGCTGATGTCAGAAGACAGCATGTGGATATTCATCGAAGTCACCGTGGATCCCACAGACATGAATGTCCCCTTCATCATCGAAGATGAGATCCGTGTCAATGCCAATGGATTCGACCAGTTCGTCAAATTGATCGCGTGGGGGCAAAACGCTCATTTTCACGGGGGACTGGACCAGATTTCACCTTTGCCTTCCTGCAATGAAGTATGGGAGTCTGACCTGCCTCACGTAGTATACGGTATTGTTGAAGTGGAGCCCGGTTGCCAACTGACCATTGAGGAAGGCACACAAGTGCATGTGCACAACGGATCTGGAATCCTGGTCTATCAGTCGACCATTGAAGTGAATGGGAGTTTGGGGAATGAGGTGGTCTTTCAAGGAGATCGATTAGAGGATTCCTATGCTGATGCTGCTGGTCAATGGGGCATTGAACTTGATTTTCAATTTGAGACGGAATATGGAATTGAGGAGTTCACAGCGCAACGAGGGGGGATTTGGTTGTTTGGAGGGGTTGAGTGCAGAATGGATTATGCCGTATTAAAAAATGGCACCATCGGATTGCAGGTAGATACAACGGGCACTTCGGCAGAACCGGCCTTGGAAATCACCAATACCGTCATTTACAATATGAGTGCTTATGGCCTGTATGCGCAAGGCGCGACGATTGACGGATACAACAACCTCATGTACGATTGTGGCCAGTCCACCGCGGCGTTTACATTGGGTGGAAGGTACCGAATGGATCATTGCACGTTTGCAAATTATTGGTCAGAAGGCGTGCGCCAATCTCCTTCCGTATTGATGACGGATTGGTACGAAGACGTGAACGGACAAATTCAAGTGCGCTCTTTGGAGGGCTCGGAGTTCAACAATTGCATCATGTGGGGCAACAATTATTCCTTATCCGATTTTGATGAATTGGTTGTGAGTTTGTTGAATGTTCCGCTGAATCCGTTGATTCGGAACTCTGCAGTGGATGTGCAGGATGAGGATTTTCCATCTGCCATTCTTGAGGCCACAACTGCGGATAATGTGCCCCCATTCGCCTCAAATTCTAACCGAGATTTCCACTTGACATCCAACAACACGCTCTGGGATGGAGGCTTATCCCAATTTAATATTTCCACGGACCTCGATGGTTTGCCTCGAAACATCGGAGTTCCCGACAAAGGGTGCTTTGAAAGGCAGTAATCGCCTTTTTTATCGGTAAACTGCAACTTTTCTAGGGGTTTCATCGTAGGTGAACACTATGATGACCACGGGTATCCTTGATGCGCTCATGCGGCTTTTTGCAGTTTTTGCTGCAGGAAGGAGTTCTCGTGAAGCCATGTTGGGTCGCCAAGCGGCGGACCGGTATCTATCCGGTAGACTTTCCTTTGAGCTCACCAAGACGTATCTAAAACATTACGATACGGCGCTTGCTGAATTGAATAAAAGGGCGCCCGACACGAATGATGAGCGAATGCTTGCCAAGCGCAAATCCAAACTTTCGGTGCGCCTGCTTTTTTTATGCGATCAAATTCAGGGAGAGCTTGAAGTAACCGATCGGCTCATCATGTTTGCCCGTCTATCAGAATTAGCCAAATCAACGGGGACCATTGATGACGCTGACAGTTTTTTGAACTCGGTGTCTTCTGCGCTCCTGTTGAATGAACAGGATGCATTGAATATCAAGCAATTGGTAAAATGTGACAGCACAGAAGACGTGTGTGACTCCCCTGTTTTTTCAATTTCTTTTCCTCATGAAGTTGACTTTCAAGTGGTGGCTTGCAATGTTTCATCTGATGAACTTTTCTTTATCAAGAATTTGGGCACGGGTGATTTACGTCTGAACGGCAATCCATTAGTCTCCTTGGCGACAACCCCTATGGCACAAGGCAGTGTGCTCAAAAATGGATCCGGTCATACCGTTTTCTTTAGCGATGTGCTTCAGATGTGCTCTGAGTGTGATCGAGATATGGCTCAAATTGAGTTTAAAGGCGTTGACCTTTCGCATTACTTCTCATATCCAGGCGAACAAGCCTTGCGCCCCCTGTCGGTGCATGCAAGTTCTGGTGATTTAATAGGTATCATGGGTGCGAGTGGTTCAGGTAAATCGACTTTGCTCAATATTTTGAATGGCTCGCAAAAGCCCACTTTTGGTCAGGTCTATTTGAATGGATATTCGGTGCATGATGAAGCTGCTCATACGAAGGGAAGTATCGGTCACATTGCGCAACAAGATGTGCTAATTAGTGAGTTGAGTGTATGGGATAACTTGAAGTTCAGCGCCCAATTGAGCCTTGCCAATTTGGATGACACCGCCCTTGAAGAGCAAGTTGAAAAGACCTTGAGGCGACTCGGTCTTTGGGATATTCGGGACTTGCGTGTAGGATCTGTGATGGATAAAACCATATCAGGTGGCCAACGGAAACGGTTGAACATAGGGCTGGAGTTGATTCGTGAGCCTGATGTGTTGTTTGTGGATGAACCTACAAGCGGACTGTCAAGCCGGGATAGCGAGCACATCATGGATATCCTGAAAGAACTCACCCTTCGGGGCAAAGTTATCTTTGTTGTGATCCATCAGCCAAGTTCGGATATCTTCAAGCTGTTTGACCAGCTTTTGCTCATGGATGTTGGAGGCTATCCGGTTTATCAAGGCAATCCAATGGAATGTTTGAGCTTCCTCAAAGAGGTATCCAACCAAGTGGTTTCTAAGGAGAGTATTTGCTACGAATGCGGAACGATTAATCCGGAAGAGATATTCGAAACCATTGAGTCATGCATGGTCGATGAATATGGCCATTTAACGGAGAACCGTCGGGTTTCACCGATTGAATGGAACGACTATTACAACATGATCCAGCCTCATGCTGTGGCAGGAAAAATATCGAAAGAGGAGCTACCTGAGCAGGGGCAAACCCCTGCTTGGTGGACGCAGTTCAAGGTCTTTTGGCAACGAGATTTTGCAGCAAAAAAGAAAAATCGGCAGTACGTTTGGATGAACCTGCTGCAGGCGCCAGCGCTGGCCATGTTGTTAGCGCTATTCACGCGGTACCAGGGAGGGGAGCATGACTACATCTACCGCGAGAGCGAGAATCTTCCTCAGTTCCTTTTCATTTCGGTCATTGTTTCCTTGTTCCTTGGTTTAAGTTTTAGTGCAGAGGAGATTTTTCGGGACCGACCGACGCTGCGGCGCGAGCGATTCTTGCAATTGAATTGGAACGCGTATTTGGCTTCTAAAACAGCCATGATGCTTGGCATAAGTGCGCTTCAGAGCTTCTTATACGCAGGGATTGCTGTATGGACTCTCGAAATTCCCAACGCATTGGGAATGATATTCTTAACTTTATTCAGCTTGAGTAGTTTTTCAAACTTATTGGGTTTGAATCTGTCGTCAGCGATGAAGTCGGCGAAGAACATCTACATCATTATTCCGCTTTTGATTATTCCCCAGATTATTTTTGGAGGAGCGATTATTCGGTTTGACCGCTTTAATCCCATCTTTACCCAAGTGGACCGTGTACCCATTATTGGGAATATGATGGCATCACGCTGGGGCTTTGAGTCGCTAGCCGTGCATCTGACGCGGGAGAATGAGTCGGATAAACCCTTTGTTAAGTTGGAGGACAGGTTGGAGCGTTCTGCTTGGCGGCGGGACTTTTGGTATCAATCTTATCGCGATCTGGATTCAGAGCAATTGCGGAAGGAAGAATGGTCCAAAGCTTGTCTTGAATTGGAGAGCTGGGGCTACGACGTAGAGGGCTTGGGTACTGAATCAGAACTTCGTTCCATGTTTAAGCAGGTTTATCGAGAGGCGTTTAGGCAACGCGATTCATTGAGGACGGCATTGGCTCAAAATGTTGATTTGAAGAAGCTGAAAGACCGTCACCACAATGAAGCGTTGCAGGATTGGGTCATGCAAACGGACCGGAATCAACGCATCGCGGTTTCCTCGAGGGGTTTAGTCCAAGAAACAGCATTTATTCATCAAATGCCTTTGGGAATACAAGCTTGGAATGCACCTTATTATGTGCCTGAAAAACAGCTTGGGCCTTATCCATTTAAAACACCGGCATTCAACCTGCTCATGCTGTGGACAATGACGTTGGCCCTCTATTTTATATTGGCGAATCGCTTGCCTGAACGATGGAGTTGGGGCCGTCGCCTGGACTGATCCTTAGGCTGATGTTGCAATCAATCGGAAGGGAATATCAATGATGGCATCGTAATCTTCTCCAGCTTCAAGCATGTCCTCATCCTCTTCTTCATAGTACCACAGAATGGTTGCGTTGACGGGAGATTTTTCAATCCGCTTCAAAAAATCCATAAGGCATTTGCTGCTGCTTGTGTTGAAGTACTCTAGGCGAATAGAAACTTCGATTGGATTGCTACTGGAATCCGACAAATGAGCATCTACCCAATCCATCAGCGGCTTGTAAAATTCGATTGAATTTTCAGGAATGGATCTACCGCTCAGTGCCAAGGACATTGGAGCGTCGATGAATTCTACTTTTGGGGTTTTGGGCGTTCCTTCAAGTTGGAGTAAACTCATGAGCGTAAAGGTAGTTCGGCAATAAAAGTAACAACCACATCAGATTGTGATTTTGAGAAATTCATTTCTGCAGAGCCGTCTGATTTCCTCAATATCTCATTGAGCCCAATGCCGCCCCCGCCGTGAAGGCTTCGTTCATGCTTGGAGATTTGCTTCATGCGTTGGGCACGAAGGGCTTCCAGATTAAGGCTTTTAAGTTGCGTCCAGCGGTCTTCAAGCGGCTTCTGGGCTTCAGGCTTGACAGGATTTTGTGATCGCACGGTCCAACGATTGGAGTTGGTTTCGTGAATTGAAAAGACAATTTTTTCCTTTGGTGAGGCGGAATGATGGTGGAGGTTTTGTAGAAGTTCAATTGCCACATGGACAATTCTCTTTTTCTGCAATTTTGAAGCCTGCACTGCATCCAGGCGATTCTCCATCCAATCAAGTATAAACCGTGAACTGGAATCATGAACCGGACCTGTCCACCTCAATTCGCATGATGACATGGCGGTGGAATCTGCTGCAAACGATTGGTTCACGGGCAGGTTAGTCGAATCTGAAGGAACCACACTGGACATGTATCAAAATAAAACCAAAGGGCTCGATTTCGAAGTAGGTTTGCAGAATAGTAATGATGATTGATTTGTGGAAAAGCGACTCGGATTGGTTTCGTCATTGGTTCAACACCGATGCGTACCATTCGCTCTATCAAAAGCGAGATGATCGAGAGGCGGAGAAGTTCATAGAGCAGGTATCTCACGTCATCCTCTCAGAGCGGAATCTTCGGGTTCTCGATCTGGGGTGCGGGGCCGGGAGGCATGCGGCACATTTGGCCGAATTGGGCCACCAGGTTACGGGAGTAGATTTGAGTGAGAACAGCATTCGGTCGGCCCAAGTAAAGTATGCCAAAAGGGATCGGCTTGATTTTCGTGTAGGGGATATGCGAACCTTACCGATTTCATTTAGCCTCCATCAATTTGACGCGGTGGTTTCCATGTTCACCAGCATGGGATATTTCGAAGATGAACGAGATCTGGAGTTCACGTTCAAGGGGATTGATCACGTGCTAAGCGAGCAGGGAGTATTCATTTTAGATTTCCTGAATTTGCCTTGGGTCGAGAGCAAATTGGTCCCGGAAGAAATAATTGAACGGGAGGATTATTCCTTTTCAATTCATCGAAGAATTGCCGGTGGTTGGATTGAAAAATCCATTCAATATGTGGATTCTTCTGGGTTGCCCAAGCATTTTGTCGAGCGCGTAAGGGCTTGGTCACCTCAGGATTGGGAGCGTCAGCTTGAATCTTTGGGTTGGCGAACGCTGCATCGGTATGGAGATTATTCTCTAAACCCTTTGACCTTGAATAGTCCTCGGTGTATACTTGTCGCTCAGAAATTATCATGTGGTTAGCAGCCCTTATATTAATGGCTATAGCACTCGCTGGTGCTGCGGCTTATGACCGGTTCGGTAGATACCTTCAACAACACCTGAGCTTGATATTGGCTTTTGGTGGAGCGTTTCTGATTGGAATTATTTTCAATCACCTTGTGCCAGAGACGTACGCCTTGGACCCTCGGGTAGGGTGGATCGTTGTGCTGGGATTTTTGTTTCAGGGGTTCTTAGAATACGGCTCACAGGGCATAGAGCACGGGCACGTCCACGTGCATTCAACTGAGACGAGTGGCAAATCAAAAATGCCTTGGGCCATGTTTTTTAGCCTTTGCCTTCATGCTTTTATTGAGTCCATGCCTCTGCATTCTGAAGCGGAAGAAGGAGGTCACGATCATCTTCACGATCATGCCCATGATCACGCGGGTCACATTCATTTGCATGGAATCGAAGGGGTTGATTTGGCTCTGCTTGTGGGATTGACTTTGCATAAGTTTCCGGTGGCACTCGTGCTGATGGGTTTGTTGGATGCGCTGGGTATTTCAAGGGCAAAACGTTGGCTTGCCTTGGGGGTCTTTGGCCTAATGCCGCTTTTGGGCATGGTTGCTTACCATGGACTGATGAGCTTGGGAGGAGCGTGGTCGAGTGAACTGCCTGTTTGGGCTGGTGGCATTCTGATCGGAATTCTTCTGCACATCAGCACGACCATTCTTTTCGAGGCCAGCGATGGCCACCGATTCAACCGCAACAAGCTCCTAGCTACGGTTGCGGGGCTGCTCCTTGCTGTGATGACTTCAGGTATTTAATCGTTTAAATGTAACTTTAAGTAGATGAATACGTAAAGGAGTGTACTTAACCACTTCTATGAAACATTACCGTATCCACATTGACATCGAAAAGTTTGAACAGATCTATATGCACCGTCACAGGTTTGAAGTCAACCTTTTTGAATACTGCCTCAATTGAAAAATTGAGGCTTTTTTTTATCCATCCTGAAATAGATCTACAGCCAAGCTTTGTGCATGATTCCAAGCTCGCTGGTCAAACTCAATAGGAGTGACTTCCTTTAGAAAGGAATACAGCGCTTCTGTGGGAACGTTTCCAACCAGTTCTTCTTGCGCCATTGGACACCCCCCAATTCCTCTCATTGCAGAATCAAACCTTCGGCACCCGGCATCCCATACGGCTTGAATTTTGGCATGGACATCCCAAGGAGCGGCATGCAGGTGAGCACCAAGCGCAGTCGAGCCTGACACCTCGATTGCTTGGCGAAAACTCGAGGTGAGCAATTCTGGTGTGGCGTTGCCAACGGTATCACTCAAGGCAATGACATCTGGAGCAATGCGACGCTCCAATTCACCGATCCAATCGATGAGCAAGGATTCGCTCCAATCATCTCCGTACGGATTTCCAAATCCCATGCTGAGGTATACGACCAATTCGATTCCTGTGGATTCCAACAACTCCTTGATGTGGGACAGTCTAAGCCAAGCGGCATCGCTATCGGCCCCTGTATTTCTCATTTGGAAGGTTGCAGAAACGCTCAAAGGGAATCCAACCACGCGCACGCCATGTGCGGCTCTCGCATCTTTTGCACCTCTTTCATTGGCTACAATGACCAAAGGTTTTGTAGGGCCATCGAGCTTTCCTTCATCTGCTAAGGCATTAAAGACTGCGCGTGTATCCGCCATTTGTGGGACCGCTTTGTGGGAAACAAAGCTTCCCATGTCCAACGTTGAAAAGCCAACGTCCAACAGAGATCGATAATAAGCAAGTTTGTCTTCGGTGGACACCGGGTGAGGCCATCCTTGGATGGCATCTCTTGGACATTCGATAATTTCAACAGGTGTCATATTTCAAAAGTAATGGAAAGAGGGTGAAACATTTGAAGGCTGATTCCCGTATGAACCCTACGACTTCACACTTAGTATATATCAGAATGGACTTGACAGCTTTCAACCGATTACCGCTCGACGAAAAGACAAATTATATGTGGGACCACGGCATTTGTTTGGCCCAACGCATCGTCGAAAACCGATACATTCTTTGCATTTTTGAATTGAATGGATTCTATGTAGAGGCGATTTACAGTCGCCGAAATAACCGAGTGAACGCCATTCTCCCCATAGCTGATTTACCAGAGTGGGATGGATACGTGGATCAAGTGCTTACCAACTTGCTTCATCTGAATTGAACAGATTGCGTCGGAAGTGAACGGGGTCTCCCCAAGAGGTCATTTGACTTCTGTCGGCTCCGAAAACTAACGATATGCTTGAACCGCCCAATCGGCTAATCCTGATTGGGCGGTTCTTTATTTTCCCCCATACCACTTCAGACTCAGGGCGAACAAGCCAGTCGCCAAGAGAATCGCTCCAGTAAGCGTTTGGTTCGAGTACCTCCCAATGCAAGTGATTTACATTTCTTTGGGCACATTGCCTTTTGAAAAAAGTGCTGTCTCGGGCGTCTAAAAGGACGGCGTGAGGAGCATGCAGTTGCGTCGTCAAAATCACAGATCTGCGGTAAGTCACCTCAACGGTGTCTACCATGTACCACCCGATCCAGGGAGTCAGGGCGAGCAGGAGACTTGCGTTGAGCCCAAGAACCCGTCGCCATTGCTTTGGTTTTATGTTTACGATTACCGCACCGAGGATGAACCCCCCGCTCGTGATCCACCAGATCCATTCTGGCACGGCCCCAACGTAAACGCTCCATCCAGCATGAAATGAAGTTGTCAAGGAGTCAACCAATGGTTCGAGCAGGCTATTCATGTGCTGAGCCCATTGGTCGCTCAAGCCTGACGGAAATCCAGAACGCAGCAGAAGCCATCCCGCCAATCCCAAACCAATGAGCACCATTGCGGGCGAAGCAATCAAGTTGAATAGCAAAAAATACCAGGGAAAAATTCCGAAAGTGGACCACGAGATACATCCGGTGCCCCATTGCGCAGCCACCGGTACGGCCAAGAGTGCAAGGGCTTTCTTTCCGATGTTGTTTCTCGGTATACTCTGAAGTGCCAACAAAATAGACAGGACAGCCATAAAACTCAATTGAGCACCGAGTTCTCCAGCGATGCCCGGTCGAATGATGAGCAAAACCCAAGCCGATAACGCCAGTATTTGAAGGGACGAAACGTTCCGGTAAGCCAGTTGAAAAGCAGCGAAAAGAGTGACCATAATCCCAGCGCGAATGGCAGAAATCGGCCATTCACAGAATGCAATAAAGTTCCATACGCCAACCAACGAAATGAATCCACAAAATCGGAAGACACGGCGTCTGCTCCGCAACAGAAACAGGGGTATTGTCGCTACGAGGCCAACGTGATAGCCGCTGACTGCAAGCAAATGAGCGAGACCCGCATGCGTGAGTGCGGCTCTTGTTTTGGGTACAACGTATTGCTTGTCCCCAGTCGACAGCGCAAAGAGCAAGCCGCTAACGCTTGGCGAAAAAACCCTGCTCAGATCGTTCCAAAGCTCAGACTTTGACGTCACCGGGGGGGCTGGCCAAGCGTGTATTTGATGGTTTTGAACAGCATCGGGCCCACGAGAAACTTGCTGGTTCCAAGTTGGATGAAGAGAGCCATAGATGCTCCGTCGATGTTTCCATTGGATAACGCCCGGTGGAAGATGCGTAAATGGCATCATAGAGCCTAGGAAGGGCGTCTCGAATGGTGGAGGTGAGGCATGAGGCCATTCTACCCGGAATGGCTTGCGATAAGCGTTGCATTGACAAAGTAAGCTGAATCCGCGGCCTTCCTTCTGTATGCCTTGGGATTGGCAGCTCCATAGCCCCGTCAACGGAAGGTGGGGTTTTGGTCGAATCCAATCCGAATATTCATGCATACAAATTCCAAGCATGATCATCAAACCGGTCGGGAGGATACTAAAATGCGATTTGCGGAACAGGGCATGGGTTCCGATGAATGCCGTCCCCAGTGCGAGCTTAAATCCGATCCACATTGGAAGGCAGCCAATCCACAGCGCACAAACCGCTAGAAGTATGGGAGAGCGGATCCCTTTTGCATGCATGCGTCAAAGGTCTCTCAGACCTCTGCAGATGCACCGTCCTGTTCACATTTGCTGGCCGCTATTTCTTGATTGAGATTGAATGAAGCGATCTGCAGGCAGTTCATCAAACGTCTGCTTCCCTCGGAGGAAGTAAGCCACAAGAATGCTTCCTTGATACCATCCGGAATAGTTCAAGGGACGGCATGGTGCATTTTCTGAGCCTGATTGACAGGCCTTCTTTTCCAATTCTCTGCGCGATTTCATGAGCTGGAATTGCGAACGGAAATCTCGATGGGCTTTCCAAACAGCTCCAAACAGCGGTGTCGACCCTTCCCGGAGGAATTTGATTGCCGCGATTCCGTCCAGGATCATTCGACGCAAAAGCATCGGGTAGAGAGCGCTGCGGTGATGATTCTTGACCAGTAAAAACAAGTTATTCCGAAAATTCAAGTAGGATTTGAAGGGGCTGATTTTTTGCAGCGTACCGCCGCCAAGATGAAAGACCACAGAGGATCCACAAACCCCAATGCGGTACCCTCGATTTTTCAATCGCCAGCACAGATCGATTTCTTCCATGTGCGCAAAAAATTCATGGTCCAATCCTCCTGCTTCATGGTAGGCATTACTTCGAATGAAAAGAGCAGCACCAGAGGCCCAAAATACTTCTCGGTTGCCGCTGTATTGTCCCTCATCTGTCTCAAAGACCTCGAAGATTCGTCCCGCACAAAACGTAAATCCATCTCGGTCAATAAATCCTCCCGCTGCGCCGGCATATTCGAACAATCCAGGATCTGAATCGTTCCGGATCAAGGGTTGACATGCAGCGTAATTTTCATCCTGCATCATTTGGAGTACGGGAGGAATCCAATGTGGCGTAACCCGGACGTCGCTGTTGAGTAGAATGTAATTGGTTGCTTCGATTTGAGCGAGCCCCGCATTGTAACCACCTGCGAACCCCAAGTTTTTGTCCAATTGAACGATCTCTACCTCTGGATGCATCTTCTGAATCCAATGAACTGAATCATCCGTGCTCCCGTTGTCGATGACAACGACATCGGCATGCATCGAAGAATGCTGCACAACCGAGGGTAGGTACGTCTCGAGGTGACGCTGGCCATTCCAGTTGAGGATGGCAACAACGGTTCGATCATTTGATTTCGAATGCTTCATCGCGGATTGAAGAACAAATCTTCCGGCTCCTCGCCTGAAAATGTATCCCTGCGGGGATTGAGTCTGTTCAATTGACTATCCGTTACGCGAAGCCTGTTTTCTCTGTTGCGCAATTGATGCAACCAATCTGAATTTTGCACTTCTCCGAGCATATCGGAATGCAAAATTGTGAAGCACTCAGCGACCATGTGCGGTGAGAAAAAGAGAAAACGCTTATTTGTAAAAGGTCCGGCCCGGTGATAATGCCAAATTTCATATGGGTAATAATCGGTCTCATTGTGCCGCTTTACAACGGTGTTGGGGGGGCCATATCTCAGATAGATGTACCCCATATCCGTCTCAGCACCGTGTCCGTTGCGACACGCACCGTAAGAAGAATCTGCATAGGCGATGGCTTTCGTGTAATCTCGCCATCCCAATTCAGGAGACTCAGGAGAATGCTGCTCCCAAAAATGAGCCAAAAAGGCTTGCATTTGGTCCACAGGAGCTGTTTTTATTGCCCCATTAATGGTATGACGTTGAGATGCGTCAGCCAGTGGGTGATGGTCTTGGATATGCTGAAGTAAGGTCAAGGAGTCGGTGAACATCTGCAAATAGGCGGGCAAAGCAGAAACGTAATCCATTCTGTTGTCCAAAGCAGCGGTTGGAACCAACTGAAAGGGCAAGCGATTTTCTGCTATCAGTTGGTTTTCTCGCGTAAGTGCTTGCACTACCAAAGCCACAGGTTCCTTGGCTTCGCCAATTTCAGGCATTGGAATAGAGGTGAACAAGGGAAGGATCGGGGCCGCAACTTTGCGAAAAAACCGACGCGTCCCTGGCAAGACTTGCCCTTCGATATCCTCAATCCAACAGCTGACTAGAAACATGGAATCGACCACTTCATGGACATTGTACAACTCGCAGTAGAATTGTATTTTCTCAGCTTCCGCGACGATTTCCCCATGCGTAATTGGAAGCATTTCATAGCCAGAGCGCGACAGCATGGTCAGTTCTTCATCAGACGGTGCAAAAGCTTCTACGATAAAGGGGTCTGACCAAGTGGGCTGGTCCAATGCTGCGATCTGAACCGGTAAGTTCAATTCTTGTCTGAAGTTCGATTCAGGGTGTGAATCAGAAATGGTCACCGTGACATTGAACACCCCGCTTGGCGCTTCAATGCGCTCCAAATGAAATTGTGTCCCTGCGATTGCTGATAAGGAATCAATGGATGCTGGACCGAGCACATTGGTTTTGCCATAATTGACGATGCCGTCAGCTGAGTGAACCACGGCCTCGATCTGCACCTCAGTCTGCCAACCGTCTGGACCTGGCGAGGACCGAAACAACGAACCTTCAAATTCGACATGGACTTCGATAAATGAGGCGTCCAAGGTTTGAAACCTCAGGACATCGCAATTGATGCCAGTTTGGGCTTGTGCCATGGCCATGACTCCCCAAAAACAAAAGGCCAACCCGGTTTTCAATGGACTGTGAATCATGAAACAAAGATATTCGCTTTCGGGATTAAAGAGGGGTTATTTGTACATTGACATCGATGAAAAAATGTTTGAATCTTTCTTGGCTTGCCAATGCACGGTTATGGGCTGTGTTGATCGGATTGCTATTGGCCTTTCCCAAACTCTCAGAAGCAACGCATCTTGTGGGTGGAGAGCTCACCTATGTTTATCAAGGCACCAACGCTTCAGGACAGAATGAATTCGAAGTCCACTGCTACATCTACCGCGATTGCAGCTCGAACAATACCAATGGCACCGGTTTTGATGGAACAGCTGCCGTCGCCGTGTATCAGGGATCGACATTGATCACGACGGTTTCTGGCAATCTTGACTTCAGTTCTGTTACCGATATCATTCCGCAAAACCCCAATAATTGTGCATTCCTCCCCGAGGATTTATGCATTGAGCGCGGAGAGTATGTAATCAATATTGCCTTGGAGCCGAGCCAAATCCCTTATACGCTGGTGCATCAGCGATGTTGCCGGTCACCTTCCATTACGAATCTCGTGATTCCAGAGGACCAAGGTTTCAGCCTCACTACAACGATTCCAGGTAATCTTACCCTGGTCAATCCGAATTCAACGCCCATATTCAACGAGCTACCCCAGGCATTCGTTTGCAACAACTATCCTTTTCAACTGGACAACAGCGCGACAGACATGGATGGAGATTCCTTGAGTTACACGTTGTGCCCGATTTTCCTTGGAGGAACACCGTTAACCCCAATCCCCAATCCACCGACAGGACCTCCGTTTACCCAAGTGGGATGGTCACCGGGTTTTTCAAGTCCGAACCCGTTAGGAGCCGTTGCGGGCTTGACCATCAACCCCATCACGGGGCTGTTAAGCGGCACCCCAAACTTAGCCGGTAAGTTCGCACTCGGCGTCTGTGTCATCGAATGGAGAAATGGTCAACAAATAGGTTCGATTCTGCGAGACTTTACTTTGGACGTGGTTACCTGCAATATTCAATCCCCGGGATACGAAACGCCAGAACCCTGCACGGGCATGACCATTGATTTCGACCAAGTTTCCAATCCCAGCGAGGCATATACGTGGGACTTTGGCGTAGCGGGATCTGACGATGTCAGTACTTTAGCAGAACCGAGCTTCACGTATGACGAGCCCGGTATATACAGTGTCAGTCTATATTTCGAAACGGGGACCTGCGCGGACTCCTTGTTTTTTGAAGTGACGGCACATGCTACGTGGGATGCGGAATTTGAAATCGTAGACTTGGTATGTGATGACGGTGGTTGGACAGGAAACATAGAACTGGACACCTCGGAATGGACGAATTACATCAATTGGAACTGGTCTTTTGGAGAAAACTCCATGCCACCTAACTTGACCAATGAACATCCAAGTTCAGTGTGGTTTCCACAAGATGAGGAGATCACTGTTACACTCAATTCCTCTGCCTTTAATTGCATCAATAACGCACAGCAAGCTCTTGAGTTGCCGAGCCTTCCTCTAGCCAATTTTGAGGTCATCTCAGACCCGTGTTCAGGTTTGGAGGTGGCGTTTGAAAACCTTTCTCCCCAGAGCGGTCCGTTTTCGTGGGATTTTGGTGGTGGTGCGGGTTTGCCCAATGACGAAACCGACCCCGTGTTCGTTTATCCTGCCTTTGGAACGTACCTCGTCACGCTTACGGCAGGTGCCGGAAGCGAATGCGCTGATATTCAGACGCAGGAAGTAATCGTCTTGCCAAATAATCCGTTCGATTCTACATGGGTCATTCAGCCCCTCGCTGCGTGCGAAGAAACCGGGTTTATGCTGTTGCAGTACAATGGCAACGGTGCAGATGCTGTGACCTGGGATTTTCCAGGCGTCTTTTCCTCGGATTCCTCATCAGTTGAGATGTATTTCCCTTCGGTGGGTGACTATCAAGGAACCATTACATTGTACAACGCCTACTGCGATGTTGAACAAACGTGGGACGTTGAGGCGACAGTGCCTCCAGCTTTGCAAGGAATCGACTATTTGGTCCCCAATGTTATTTCTGCCAATAATGATGCTAAAAACGATGTGTTGACTGCGCAATTGACAGGGCCAGATGGCAACCCGATTTCAGCTTTGGACCCGGGACAATTTTATCGATATGAACTTTCTGTATTCAATCGATGGGGAAACCAAATATTCTCTACACAGCAGGCGGGAAGAGGATGGAGGCCGGATGAATCGGTGGCTGAAGGCACGTATTATGTGCTATTCAAATCACACCATGTTTGTGATGATGAGCCCTTCGAGTATTCAGGCGAGGTAACGGTTGTTCGTTAGAATCAGCGTGAACTGAACAAGTCAGGTCGGGTTAAATTAAGCCACAATCGATACAATGGCCGGACGCGAATGGCACGGAAACGAGGCACTTTTTTCGCGCCAAATTCCCTGTAAAATTGATCGACACCGGAGTCCTGTGATCCGCCAAAATCGAAGATTTTATGCCCCAAGGATTGAGCCGCTTTGATTCCCTCGGCGATGAGCATAACCGTCGCAAGACTCGACTGAGGTGAGCGTTTTTGTCCGCCAAAGGCGTAAATCGTTCGGTCTGAATCGTGCAGGAATAGCGCATTAGCGACATCGTTCCCTTCAGAGTCCGTGACAATGAAGCTGCTCTGGTATGGGGAATTCAGGATGGTTTGCAAAAGGGGTTCCAGCGTTCTGTGATTGGAAGCAATTGATTTGCGTTCACGGGCCTGCTGGTGCAGCGATAGCACACGTTTCACTTCAAGACACGTAGATATTTTTAATCCAGTTTGTTCGGCCTTGCGAAGCTGTTTCCTGCGGTGCTTCGGTAGTTCAGGAAAAACGGCTTCATCATTGGCCTGAAGCCAACGTGTGTGTCGTTCTTGAAGGAGCCACGGAGCAGGCCAGTCACATGTTGTTCCCGGAGGAAGGTCACAAACGATTGCCGATGCCGGTAAGTCCTCCAATTCGTGGCGATAAGCCTCGATGGAGTCCGATGTGAAAATTTTACCTACGTGCAGCGCCCATGGGGGAGTGATCATTGCGCGAACGCCCGTTATTCTTGCAGAGCATAGGCCCGCTACATTCCTTTCATTCTGGCATCTTACGGCTATGAACCAAATGGGGTCAGAAAACCAGGAATGAGGATGAGCAGCGGCGGAGTTCATTTCGATTTTAGAATAATGGACAAGGTAACAACGGTTCACTGAACACTATTTATTGTGACCGTTAGATGAAGAAAATCCTAGAAAAGGTGCTTTGTGGAATTTTCGAAAAAAAAAGCGCCCTGCATGAGCGGGCGCTTTTTGTGCGGAGGCTGAGGGATTCGAACCCCCGGTACCTTGCGGTACGCCGGTTTTCAAGACCGGTGCAATCGACCAACTCTGCCAAACCTCCAAAGTCGTTGCAAATTTACGCTTTTCCTTTCAAAGTTGTAGCCTCGTCACAAAGGTTTCCCTATAAGCTGTGTGTGAATTCGTTACCACCTCCAATTGAATGATAATAAATATTATGTTAACTAACATTTGGGACAGAAAGAGAGGGGCTCTAAACCCCTCTTTCTTAGCTAATCAGTTCCGTTGCTCAGTAAGACCTCATTTTAAGAGGTTGCTCATTTGAAGCATCAACTCATCTTGGCCTGTTCGCGCATAGATATCACGTAAGGACCGAATCGTGTCTAAATCTTCAGCATTGGACGCATGAGCTGCTTCGAGAAACGGCCGAGCCTCCATGAACTTTTCTTTCGCTGCTTCTTCGAGTGCTTTTTGTTTTGTGCTTTCTGCCTTTGTCATTCTGGGCTTCCACATGTCATTGGCTTCATTGATGCCTTGAACTGCATCGTTGAAGTACATGGCTCCTAAATTATAATTCGCATCAAAATATTGGGCATTGATTTCTAAAGCTTTTAGGTACGCTTCGGCCGCTAATTCGGTTTTGTCAAGGTTATCGTAAACGCTTCCTAAGCTAAACCAAAGGATTTCGTTGGTTGGGTCGCCTTCTGCCGCTAATTTGAGGTTCATTTCGGCTCTTTCGAAGTCCTTATTTTCAAGGTAAATATTGAGCTCTTCGATGATCAGGCTTTGTTCGCGTGGAAACAGCGCCCGAGCCGCCTGCAGCTCAGTCAAAGCTTCTTCTACTCGATCGTCTAGCCTGAGGAGGTTCGCTACAAAGAGATAAACATTCGGAACCTGGTAACCGTAACTTCCACAGGTTTTGTAACGGGCTACAGCGAGGTCTACATCGTTGGATTTTTCAAAGCAAAGGGCTGCATTGAAGATTGCCATGGTATCGATAACGTCAAAAAGGCCAGCGATGTCAGCGCTCAAGTCAAATTTGGCGGCTGCCTGCTGATAATTCTCAGAAGTGTAATCGCCAATTCCCTGACTGCCAGCTGTGGTTTGGACTAATCCTAAGCCTGTTATGATTTCTCGTTTGTAGTTGCCCTTGGTATCGAGCTCTTGAGCTTTGAGGTACGATTCTTTAGCAATCCACAGGGCTTCGGGGAACTCGAGTGACAATGCGCTATCGGTCGCAATGTTCAAGTAAATTTCACCGCGGTACCTCCACGTCTTGTCCTTGATTGCGGCTTTTTCAACCCCAATGGCCTCTTCTATGTATCCTGCAGCGGACTTGTAATCACCAGACTTGTTGGCGTTGTATGCAGAAACGACTTGTTTTTGGGCCGCGGCGATAAAGGTCACGGCAATAAATGAAATGGTGAGGAGTTGTTTCATCAATTTCAAAGTTGAATTGTCAGATATGGTGGCAAAAGTAATGCCAGAATTGTGATTGTGTACCCTATGCTTCTGGAGTTGTTGGTGTGCCTTCCTCGGCTGCAGTTCCATCTGCAGCTCCATTGGCAGTTTCATCTGCATCCTCATCAAGTGGCTCATCATCGCTCTTCGGTACCCGACAAACGGAAGCGATTTGATCATCTCCTCGCAGTGAGATCAACCGAACCCCTTGCGTAGCTCGTCCCATCACTCTCAATTCTTCAACGCCTGTTCGAATGGTTATTCCAGAGCGGTTGATGATCATCAAGTCGTCTTCATCCGTCACATTGAGAATGCTAATGAGTGAACCTGTTTTTTCAGTTATACTCAGCGTTTTCACCCCTTTTCCACCTCGATTTGTGATCCGGTAATCTTCGACAGCGGATCGCTTGCCATACCCATTCTCGGATACCACCAAGATCTCCGTTTCCAATCCACGAACACAGACCATTCCGATGACTTCATCATCTGGTCCCTCTAGCGTAACACCCTTCACTCCCATCGCCGTTCTTCCTACAGCTCGAGCCGTGCTCTCGTGGAACCGAATGGCTTTACCCGATTTCTTACCAATGATAATTTCGTTGTCACCGTTGGTGAGTCTTGCAGTCAGGAGTTCGTCGCCTTCACGAATGGTGATCGCGTTGATTCCGTTGGAACGAGGGCGCGAGTAAGCTGCAAGTGTGGTCTTTTTAATCAATCCTTTTCGCGTTGCTAAGACAACAAAGTTGTTGTTTGCGTACTCTTCGTCTTTCAGATCTTGGACAGGGATGTAAGCAAGTACCTTGTCGTCCGGCTCGATTTGAATCAAATTTTGGATGGCCCTTCCTTTGGATGTTTTGGATCCTTCAGGAACCTCAAATATTCGCATCCAGAAACAGCGTCCATTGGCGGTGAAGATCAATAGCCAGTTGTGATTGGTAGCAGTAAAGATGTTTTCAACGAAGTCTGCATCCCGTGTAGTAGCCCCCTTCGCTCCCACTCCTCCTCGGCTTTGAGACCGGTAATCCGATAAGCGTGTGCGCTTGATGTATCCAGCGTGGCTTATGCTGACAACGACTTGTTCATCGGCGATTAAATCTTCCATGCGCACGTCAGCGCTGCTGAACTCGATTTCGCTTCGTCGATCGTCACCATAACGCTCTTTCACGTCTATGAGCTCTGCAGTGATAATTTCCATTCTGCGCTCAAATCGGGCCAGGATGTCTTCTAAATCAGCAATGGTTTCGAGCAAGGCATCGTACTCAGCCCGCAATTTATCGCGCTCAAGTCCAGTGAGCTTTTGCAGGCGCATATCCAAAATTGCGCGCGCTTGAAGCTCAGAAAGCTCAAACGTTCCCATGAGGTTGTTTCTGGCTTCTTCCGGAGTGGCACTCGCACGAATCAATTTGATGACCGCGTCCAAATTTTCAATCGCAATGATGAGACCCTGGAGGATGTGCGCCCGTTCTTGGGCTTTTTTCAGGTCATATTGCGTTCTCCGCGTGACAACTTCATGGCGGTGTTCAACAAAATTAGAAATCAGTCCCTTCAAATTCAATAACTGAGGACGGCCCTTAACGAGGCATATATTGTTGACTGAGAATGAGTTCTGTAAGGCGGTATACTTGTACAGTTTATTCAAGACAACGGTCGCCATGGCGTCCCGCTTTATTTCATAAACGACGCGCATCCCTTTCCGGTCTGATTCGTCTCGAATTTCAGAGATGCCCTCGATTTTTTTGTCATTCACCAATTCAGCGGTCTTTCTGACCATGTCCGCTTTATTGACCATGTATGGGATTTCCTCCACAATGATGACTTCTCTGCCGCTTTTCGTCTCCTCGATCCGTGCTTTGCCGCGAACGACAATTCTTCCTCGTCCTGTATGGAATGCTTCGTGCACTCCTTCTACACCATGAATGATTCCACCGGTAGGGAAGTCAGGGGCTTTGACATGCTCCATTAACTCGTCAATGGTGATGTCGTTGTTTTGAATATAGGCTATGGCACCATCTACCGCCTCTGAAAGGTTATGAGGAGGCATATTGGTTGCCATTCCGACAGCAATTCCAGATGCACCGTTGACCAGCAGATTTGGAATTTTAGCAGGCAAGACCGTCGGCTCCTTGAGGCTCTCATCGAAATTCGGGCGAAACTCAACCGTATCCTTGTCGAGATCGTCCAGCATTTCTTCCGCAATTTTTCGCAAGCGGGCTTCGGTATAACGCATCGCGGCCGGATTGTCTCCGTCGATCGAGCCAAAGTTACCTTGACCATCGACCATGGGGTACCGCAAGGACCAATGCTGTGCCATACGAACCATCGTATCATAAACGGAGCTGTCGCCATGCGGATGGTATTTACCCAATACTTCACCGACGATTCTAGCGCTTTTCTTGTAAGCTCGGTTAGACAGTACGCCGAGGTCCAACATACCATATAAAACCCGACGGTGAACGGGCTTCAATCCATCTCGCACGTCTGGTAGTGCTCTTGAAACAATGACTGACATCGAATAATCGATGTAAGCCGATTTCATTTCATCCGCAATGTTGATTTGGACAATCTTTTCTCCTTCTGCCATCGTGTCAGTTGTTCCTAATTTGGTTCTTTCTCTCCCCCATCTTTAACGGTAACGAAAATACTGCCATAATCCACAGGCTACGGGCTATCAGGGCTTTCACTTACCCACAAATCCCCCCAATTAGATGTGGATAAACCATCTCTTTGGCAAGATGTTTGACAATATGGAGTTGTAGTTTAGAACGTCAGAAGACATCGCTTTTTTCAAAGCACGAAACAGGAACGGATTTTAATCGAGTAATTAGTCACTATGGACGCGAAATTTTCACCACGAGTAAAGGATGTTATCACTTACAGTCGCGAAGAAGCGCTGCGACTTGGGCACAACTACATTGGTGTTGAACACCTTCTGCTGGGCATAATTCGCGAAGGCGAGGGAACGGCTGTTCGAATGCTGGAGGGGTTGAATGTGGATCTTCAAAAGCTCCGCAAAGCGCTCGAAGGCAGTATTCGGCCAACAACAGGAGCATCTGTTGGAGCCGGCAATATTCCTTTGGTGAAACAAGCGGAGAAGATTCTCAAAATAACGTACCTCGAGGCCAAAATCTTTAAGTCAAGTTTGATCGGTACGGAACACCTGTTATTGAGCATACTGAAGGATGAAGACAACGTTGCGACCAAGGCTCTTCAGGCATTTAATATCGATTATGATGTTGCAAAGGAGGAGTATGAAGGTATGATTCAATCCAATGAAGGCGAAGAAGGACTTGCCTCTCCTCGCGCTGAATCGACTGAATATGGCGAGGAAGATGGGTCAAGTGATTCTGTAGGAGGAAGCTCATCTTCTCGAAAAGCAGATCCAAAGAGTAAAACACCCGTACTGGATAATTTCGGGCGTGACTTAACGAAAATGGCTGAAGAAGGTCGTTTGGATGCCATCGTCGGCCGTCAAAAGGAAATCGAACGCGTCTCGCAGATTCTCTCGCGTCGAAAAAAGAACAATCCGATTTTGATTGGTGAGCCGGGTGTTGGTAAAAGTGCCATCGCAGAAGGTTTGGCTTTGCGCATCGTTGAGAAAAAAGTGAGCAGAGTCTTGTTTAAGAAGCGAATTGTTACGCTTGATGTGGCTTCCCTCGTCGCAGGAACGAAGTACCGTGGACAATTCGAGGAACGAATGAAAGCGGTGATGAATGAATTGGAGAAATCACCGGACGTTATTCTGTTCATCGATGAGATTCACACCATTGTTGGAGCAGGTGGAGCGAGCGGATCGCTCGACGCATCCAACATGTTTAAACCTGCATTAGCACGCGGTGAGCTTCAATGCATTGGGGCTACGACGCTGGACGAATACCGACAGCACATCGAAAAGGATGGAGCATTGGAGCGTCGATTCCAGAAGGTATTGGTGGAGCCGACCACCATCGAAGAGACGATTCAAATTTTGAACAATATCAAGGACAAGTACGAAGAGCATCACAGTGTTACATATACCAGTGAGGCCATAGACTCTTGTGTGAATTTGACAGCACGATATATTACAGACCGACACCTTCCAGATAAGGCCATTGATGCGATGGACGAAGTGGGTTCTAGGGTGCATTTGAATAACATCAACGTTCCCCAAGAAATTGTGGACATTGAGAAGAAGATCGAAGACATCAAAGAGGAAAAAGTTCGGGTTGTTCGGTCCCAACGGTATGAAGAGGCTGCTCAATTGCGCGATACCGAGAGAACACTTAATGACAATCTGGAGCGGGCAAAGAAACAATGGGAGGAAGACAGCAAAAACAAGCGGGTGACAGTCACTGTGGATCACGTCGGTGACGTAGTGGGCATGATGACAGGCATCCCGGTTCAGCGAATCGCTGAGAAGGAATCTGGACGACTTGCTCGGATGAACGATGACTTGCAAGGAAAAGTTATTGGTCAAGATGATGCCATTGTTCGCGTTTCAAGAGCTATCAAACGCAACCGGGCTGGTTTGAAGGATCCGAACAAGCCGATTGGTTCTTTCATATTTCTGGGGCCTACCGGTGTGGGAAAAACACAACTGGCCAAAGTTCTTGCTCGGTTTATGTTCGATTCCGAAGAATCTTTCATCCGAATTGACATGTCTGAATACATGGAGAAATTTGCAATCAGCCGATTGATTGGAGCGCCTCCTGGGTATGTTGGGTATGAAGAGGGAGGTCAATTGACTGAGAAGGTTCGCCGCCACCCCTACTCCATTGTCCTTTTGGATGAAATAGAAAAAGCGCACCCTGATGTCTTCAATTTGCTGCTGCAAGCGTTGGACGATGGTCAAATGACGGATAGCCTAGGGCGTAAAATCGACTTCCGGAACACCGTGATCATTATGACGTCCAACATTGGAGCCCGCCAACTTGCGGAATTTGGAACGGGCGTCGGATTTGGCACGACAGCTCGTGTGGACAATGAAAATGCCAACCGTGACTCAGTCATCCAAACAGCACTTAAACGAGCCTTTAGTCCGGAATTTTTGAATCGGATTGATGACGTGGTTGTTTTTAAAGCACTGGAGATTGAGCACATTCACTCGATCATTGACCTGGAGCTCAAATCGTTGATCGCGCGCATTGAAGGACTGGGATATGGGATTGAGATTACCAAGAAAGCGAAGAACTTTTTGGTGCAAGAAGGCTACGATGAAAAATACGGAGCTCGACCCTTGAAGCGGGCAATTCAGAAATTCATAGAGGATCCTTTTGCAGAGGAAATCATCAACGCTCAAATTGAAGAAGGAGACTTGCTCAAGGCTGACTATAGCAAGGATGCGAAAGACCTGAAAATCAGCATTGTGAAAGGTGGTTTCCTCTCCATGCCTGAGGGTGCCAATGAGGCGTTAAAAGAAGATTTAACTTCGGAGAAGTCGGCTTCTGATGAAGATGAAAAATGATTTCAGAGGAGGTCTAATCGGCGTTCTGAAGAACCGCTTTGTCTTGACGGGTATCTTCGGATTGGTTTGGGTTTCCTTTGTCTCAGAAATTGACCTGATTTACCTGATAAAGAGCCAGCAAGAGTTGAATGAATTGAAAACTCAAGTGAATCATTACGACCTAAAAATTAGTGAAACAGGCGAACAGCTCCGTGCATTATCATCTGAGCCAGCTCTTTTGGAGCGATTTGCTCGGGAGCAATACTTCATGAAGCGCGATAACGAGGACTTGTTTCGAATTGTAGCGTCAGTTGCTGATCAACCAGTGAAATAATTTGAAACAGCGGAGATAAAGTTTCCGATTATTTGGTTGTCTGAAGCCAAGGCGAAGATGAGCCCGAAAAGCCCGCCCCACAGGTGTGCATCATGGGCTATACGGCCTTGTCCTCTTCGATCCATTTGGCGCTCATAAATGAAAAAAAGTGCGCCCGCGAGAAAGGCGGGTAAGGGAATCACAAAGAAGAGAAGCAATTGAGCTGTGGGAAAGTTGAGTATATAGGCGATGAGCACCGCGCTAACAGCGCCACTGGCTCCTAAACTTCGGTAGTTCGGATTCTCGCTGTGTCGAATCATCCCGGGAATGGCAGCGAATAAAACCCCGCCCAAGTACAGCATGGAAAAAGAATACATGCCAGGCAATGGGATCAGCGGTTCAGCGATTCCATTATTTAGCAAGATTTGCAATGGTGCGCCAAATTGCCAAAGCACGAATAAGTTTATGAAAAGGTGCATGGAGTCCCCGTGCACCAATGAATGGGAAACAAGCCGGTACCACTCGTGGTGATGCAGCACCCGATATGGTTGGTACAGGAGAGCCTCTTTTAGCTGTGGACGTTGATTCGCTTGCCAAGAAATCAGGGCAGTCGCGGCAAGAACGATGAGCAGAGGATCTAGGATCATAGCGATTCAGCTGCTGTGATCTGCGATGATGACCCAGCCCTCTCCCCGTTCTTCCCAAACAAGGCTAAAGTGGCCTGATAAATCCCCTAGTGAGTCCAATCGATGTAACCGCCAGCCGCCAATCAACAGTCCATTTTCGCGGCCTAGAGGACGCCAGTCTAACAAATCAAACGATAACTCACCCATGGCGTCTGGGTCGGGATATGATTGGAGATAATTGGTCAGTGTAGACTCAAATCCATATGTCGGACCCTTGCTTCCTATAAAAATGAGGGAGTCACTTTGCCAATAGGCCAAATGCATGAAGGCCTTGATGTCACCTTGGTTCCAGGCATCTTCTTGCGCAGCCAATTTGAATGCAATGGAGGGGGGTATTTCATTCGGTGCGGAGTGGACTTGATCAGATTCAATGAATCCGCAACCTGCCAGTACAGCGATGAAAAGGGCTAGAAAGAATCGATTAGACATTGAATCGGAAATGCATGATGTCTCCATCCTTCACAAGGTATTCCTTTCCTTCGACGCCGAGCTTCCCTGCTTCTTTAACCGCAGCTTCGGAGCCGTATGTGATGTAATCCTCATACGCAATGACTTCAGCACGGATGAATCCCTTCTGAAAGTCAGTATGGATAACGCCTGCTGCTTGTGGTGCTTTGTATCCTCGGCGATAGGTCCAGGCCCGGACTTCCTTTTCGCCTGCTGTAAAATAGGTTTGCAAATTGAGGAGCTCGTATGCTTTGCGAATTAACTGGGCCACGCCGGCTTCTTTTAGGCCCATATCCTCTAAGAACATGCTGCGCTCCTCCGGATCATCTAACTCCGCAATGTCAGCCTCGATTGCAGCTCCAATAATCATCAAAGACGCGCCTTCAGCAGCAGCAATTTCTTGGACATTTTCGACATATGCATTACCAGAAATCACGGACGCTTCATCCACGTTGCAGACATACATGACGGGTTTGGCGGTAATGAGCTGAAGCTCCTTTAAGAGGCCGACTTCTGACTCTTCTAATTCAACAGAACGAGCGGAATGACCAGCTTCCAGTGCGGTGATGATTTTTTCATAAAACCCGAGGGACTTCGCGGCATCTTTGTCGCCAGTTCTGGCCGCTTTTTTAATTTTGGTCGCACGCGCTTGAAGAGTTTCCAAATCCTTCAATTGAAGCTCCATGTCGATCACTTCCTTATCTCGAATAGGGTCGACACTCCCGTCTACGTGAACGACATTTCCATCGTCAAAGCACCGGAGGACATGGAGTATGGCATCGGTTTCTCGAATGTTCCCCAAGAACTTGTTGCCAAGCCCCTCTCCTTGGCTGGCTCCCTTGACCAAGCCCGCGATGTCGACAATTTCGACCGTTGTAGGAATGACATTTTGTGGATTCACCAATTCTGCTAGCTTTTGCAGCCGGGGATCTGGAACCGTGATGATTCCCACGTTGGGTTCAATTGTGCAAAAAGGGAAATTCGCACTCTGAGCTTTCGCATTGGAAAGGCAGTTGAATAAAGTGGATTTACCTACGTTCGGCAGTCCGACAATTCCGCATTTAAGTGCCATAGAGATCGAATAATTTCAGAAAGACGAAGGTACGGTGGCAGGCTCAATTGGTTTTAACAGTTTCTCAACAATCGGCACGTGATGCGCTGAAGTGGGGTATTTTTGGACACGATTTGTGACCGTTTACCGTTAAACACTCCAATGGAACACCCCACCCTCTCCCAAGTAGCCACGCAAGTTCGCCGCGACATTGTTCGAATGGTTCATGGAGCCTCTTCTGGACACCCAGGAGGAAGCTTAGGATGTGCAGATCTGCTCACCTTGCTTTACTTCGAGGTAATGCACTTGAATTCGGATGAATTTGACATGAACGGCACAGGAGAAGATTTGTTTTTCTTATCCAATGGACACATCAGTCCAGTTTGGTATTCCGTGCTTGCACGACGAGGGTATTTTCCGGTTTCTGAACTTGCCACGTTTAGAAAGCTAAACACCCGATTGCAAGGCCATCCGGCTACAGAAGAGGGTTTGCCGGGTATTCGGATTGCATCCGGCTCGTTGGGCCAAGGGTTGAGTGCAGCCATTGGAGCAGCGCAATCCAAGACCATGAATGGGGAATCTACTTGGGTATTCTCTTTGCACGGTGACGGTGAACTTCAAGAGGGGCAGATTTGGGAGGCCGCGATGTATGCGCCGCATCACCGCGTGGATAACCTGATCAGTTTTGTTGACTGCAATGGTCAACAAATAGATGGTTCTACGGATGACGTAATGAATTTGGGCGATTTAGCTGGAAAATGGAAGGCTTTTGGATGGCATGTCTTAACGTGCGACGGACACGACTTCGAGGCATTGCGCAAGGCTATTGCTGAAGCTAAATCAAATCGTGGAAGCGGAAGACCCACGGTTATTTTGATGAAAACGGAAATGGGCAAGGGAGTGGATTTCATGGAAGGAACCCACGAATGGCACGGGATCGCTCCCAATGATGCTCAATTAGAGCGGGCATTGGCGCAGTTGACAGAAGGACTAACCGATTATTGAATCTGACTGGATGATGGTCAACCAGGGTTGGACACGTAGGTCAAACAAGGAGTTCAGGTTGTCAATTGGTTGGCCGGCTTGTTGGCTCATCATTGCTTTTTTCTCGGCAGTGCCTTTGGGCTTGTCTCAAGGGGTGAACCCTCAGGCTGACTCACTGAATCAAACGCATATTCTATTTGTTTTCGATGCTTCGAATAGCATGAATGCGTTTTGGGGTGGAAAACGAAAAATTGACGTCGCCACACAACTCTTATCTGAGTCGCTTTCTGGCTTGTACGGCATACCCGGGTTAAAATTAGGATTGCGCGTTTATGGGCATCAGACGAAATTTGTTCAAGGCGAACAAGATTGTGATGACACGGAATTGGTGGTTCCGATCACAGAGGGGAATAACTTGATCATAAAAAAGGCTCTGGGGCGTATTCAAGCAAGGGGTACAACGCCTATCGCGCGCTCTTTGGAGAGAACTGCAGGCGACTTCACCAATGAGCCAGCCCGCAAAGTCATCGTGCTCATTACCGATGGAATTGAGGCTTGTGATGAGGATCCATGCGCTGTTTCGCGGATGTTGCAAGAGCAAGGAATCGTTGTTAAGCCGTTTATCATCGGCATTGGTTTAGAAGAGGAATACAAGGATACGTTCAGGTGTGTCGGGAATTTCTTCGATGCGACAGATCCAGAGACGTTCAAAGTGGTGTTGGATATTGTCATTGAACAGGCCATGCTAGACACCTCCTTTCAAGTTGATTTGATTGATGATAGTGGACAGCCCAGCGTAAGCAACGTGCCCGTTAGCCTCTTCGACAATGGAACGAATATGCTCCTTGATCGGTTTGTTCATACGATCAACTCCCAAGGCAAGGCAGACACCATTCCTGTGGACCCTGTGCCTACGTACAAGCTTGTTGTGCATACGATCCCTCCAATGACACGCGAAGATGTGCGGTTTACGCCACGGAAGCATAACCATGTGCGTTTTGAAAATGCAGGACAAGGCGATTTAACGCCGCAATTCGCTCGAGGTGACCGCAATCCTTATGGCGATCTACCTGTGACAATTTACAAGGCCAATGAGTCCTTGCCTCTTCTTACAGCGAGTTTAAATGAATCTGTGCGCATGCTAGGTGGTGTGTACGATGTTTATTTCCCAACTTATCCGCCGGTTCTGATTGAAGATGTTTTGGTGAAAGAAATGGGTTTATCGCCTGTGATCATACCCCAGCCCGGCTACCTGCAATTGGAAGCGCCGTCGGCTGGTTATGGCGCAATTTTGGACTCAGCTGGTTCGGTGGTTTATCAATGGGGCAATGGCAGCCAAAACCCCACAGGCAGATATCTTTTACAACCGGGTGATTATTCCGTTGTATACCGCTCACGTGGATCAAGGTCCATCGAGTATTCATTCGAAAAAACGATTTCCATCCGCTCAGGTTTCACAACTCACCTCTCTCTCAATGGTTAATTCTCGATACATCCAATCACTCTCGCCCACTGAATTCAAAGACACCCGGAGTGGTTTTGGAGCAGGTTTATTACTTGCAGGACAGGCAAATCAAGACGTAGTCGCATTGTGCGCCGACTTAACGGGATCACTAAAAATGGGAGCTTTTAAAGAGGCGTATCCAGATCGATTCTTTCAAGTGGGCATCGCTGAAGCGAACATGATGAGTGTTGCCGCTGGAATGACCATAGGCGGCAAAATTCCTTACACCGGAACCTTTGCTAATTTTTCGACAGGCCGCGTGTATGATCAAATCCGTCAATCCATAGCCTACTCCGAAAAAAACGTCAAAATCTGTGCATCACATGCAGGCTTAACGCTGGGTGAAGATGGCGCAACACATCAAATCCTGGAAGACATTGGAATGATGTCCATGCTGCCGCATATGACCGTGATTTGCACCGCAGACTTTGAACAAACTCGGCAAGCGACTCAGGCCATTTCTAAGATTCAAGGACCTGTTTACCTCAGGTTCGGCCGCCCCAAGGTCCCGGTATTCATGAAGGCAGACTCCCCCTTTGAAATTGGGAAGGCTCAAGTTTTAACGGAAGGAAATGACGTAACTATTGTAGCTACGGGTCATTTGGTTTGGGAGGCATTGCTCGCATCGCAAGCATTGGAAGCGCGCGGCACGCGTGCCGAGGTGATCAATGTGCACACCATCAAGCCACTTGACGGTAAGACCATCGTTGAATCAGCTCGACGAACGGGGTGTGTTGTGGTGGCCGAGGAACATCAACGCACTGGGGGGTTGGGGTCCATGGTCGCCCAACTGTTGGCCGCTCAGCACCCCACTCCTATGGCTCAAGTGGCAGTTGAGGATTCCTTTGGGGAAAGTGGAACGCCAGCCCAGTTGATGGAGAAATATGGATTGAATGCGAAGTGCATCGAAGCACGGGTCGAAGAAGTTATGCGATTTTCGGCGACACACCTAACTTGATTACCGTTCGTTTTTAAGCTAGATCAAGCGCGGAGTCGACCATCGTATGTGGCAGTTCTGCGAGCGCTCGATACAGGTCAGTGCGCATTTCATCCGATACCGGTGTATTGGGCAAGCGCACGAGGTGCTCCATCATTTGGAAGTGATTGAGTAGCGCTTTTATCCCGGTAGGAGCTCCCTCGGTTTCCAAAATGCGCAATATCGGAGCCAATAGATGATGCGTTTCCCGTGCATCGTGGAAATTCCCAAATGCCATTTGATCCATCATTCGAGCACACTCCACTGGAAATGCATTGGCAACGGTAGAAATTGCTCCATCGATTCCCAATGCCATGAGTGGAAGGACCATCACATCGCGTCCACTCAACACTGAAAATGAAGCAGGCTTGCGTCGGATAATGGCTCCATTGAGCGCAACATCGCCGGTTGATTCGACCATGCCGATTATGTTCTGCTCTTCTGCTAAGGAAAGAATTGCTTCTTCAGCACCCCGGCCCAAGAGTCCCGTTTTGTGCTCAAATAAAATCGGTAACGGGGCGGATTGAGCGATGGAACGAAAATGACCGATATAGCCTGAAGGTGAAGATGCCTGAGGCAAGGGCTCGTCGCAATAAATGGCTGTAAAACCAAGCTCAACAAAGGATGAAATTCGCTGAACACACGATCGAGTGGACATCCCTGGTATCCCCCCAACGAGTGTTTTGTGGTTGTCATTGATCTCAGAGACGAATCCTGCTACTCGGTCTTGCTCATCTTCATCGAGCATGGAAGCTTCGGATGAACTTGCGTTGATGAAGATCGATTGAATATTCGATGCACGTATTCGACGCACCAGTTTTTCCAATGCAGGAAAGTCAATGTCGCCATTGGCATTGAACGGGGTGACCAAGTTGACGGCCAATCCAGATATCAAAGGTGACGTATTCATGAAAGTGGAGAATCGGAAAGAAATTCTATGATGCGGTGATTTCGTTGCTTCCACGTGTCACCCTCTTGCGCCGGCAATAAAATATCAAAATCTATCGCACGAGTTGACGCGTAATTTGCAACCTTCATTTTGGCTCTAGACTCAGCTACAAAAAAGTCAAGTGCCGTATGTTCGTCGGGGTCTAAATGAATCAAAATATCGTAGGGCTCTTCGAGAATACGTTGAACATTTTTCACAGGCTTCTGATACCAATTAAGGTCAGACAGACAAAAGAAATCGGATTCAAGTTTCCGCATGTGCCATGCAGGGATCGCTTTTTCATCGGCGTTGATGTAAGCTAGGCGCATGATGCGTTTGATCTCAAATTCACTCTTGAGGTATAAGGCAATGTCTTTCACTAATTTGAACTTGGACTCATCGGTCTCTCCGTAAACTAAGATGATTTGTGTCGCATTCTTGAGGTTCACTCCCTTCTTTTCACGGGCATGCCCCTTCGCACTCCGAAGCATGCGCTTCGCAATCTTATGTTGCAGTGATTGAGGAATCCATTTCATGGGTACGAGGGTCCGAACAAATTTAATGCGAAGTTTGGCACGACATTCGCATCTTAGCAATAAATCAATCTTCGAAAATGATGTTGTATTCCAGCCTTCGCTTTTCTAACGTTCTTGGATTCTTCATGTGTGCCTTGTTTTTGTCATGTGCGGGCAATCCAATGGGCAAGACGGTAAAAGAACCATTCTCTGGGTCAAAGTATGAGTCCAATAACCGTTTTTACCGCAGTACGGGAAAGGGGTCAAGTAAAATGGATGCCGTGGCCCAAAGTCAAGCAGAAATGAGGGCTCGCCAGCAATTAGCTCAGCAAGTTCAAAGTTATTTTGAAGTGGTGACAGATGATTATCAAAAGAGCACAACGGGCCAGGTGGTGGATGATGCGATGACTCGCTTCGAAACCCTTGCTAGGGAAATTACTAGAACGAAACTTGCAGACATTCGCATCATTGGCTCTGAAAAATACCGGACTGATGATGGATCTTTTACGGTTTATGTGGCAATGGAAATCCGGAAAAGCTCGATGTATCGTCATCTTAAGAAACAAGCAAGGCTTTCTGAAGAGATTTCTTCTGACCAACTCCAGGTGATCGAGAGTATGTTAGATCAGTTGATTGAAGAGGCAGATTCAGAACAGTAGGGTCCTACTTGAGATTTAGTGCTTTAGGATTCCTTCAAAGGTGCTTCGAAACTTCTGAATTTTGGGTACGATGATCGCCTGACAATAGGGAGCTTCACCGTTGAGCTCAAAATAGGCTTGGTGATAATCTTCAGCTTTATAAAAGTCACTCGCTTCCGTGATTTCCGTAACAATGGGTTGAGTATAAGCTGCCTGATTTCTGTCCAGTGCCCGCTGGGCTATTGGGCCTTGTTCAGGGGCATGGAAGAAGATAGCTGATCGGTATTGGGATCCAACGTCAGCACCTTGACGGTTTAATGTTGTCGGGTCGTGTGTGGTAAAGAAAACATCCAGCAGGACATCAAGCCCTACTTCCAACGGGTTGTATTTTACTTGCACCACTTCGGCATGGCCTGTTCGGCCGGTGCATACCTCTCGGTATCCCGGGTTTTTGATGTGTCCCCCCATGTACCCTGAAGTTGCCGAGCTGACTCCTTGTATGCTTTCAAAAACAGCTTCTACGCACCAAAAACATCCAGCTCCGAGTGTAATGGTTTCTTCCGCGGTGGTTTCCATTGATGATAAATTGGGTTGGGATTGTCCGGTGCATCCGGAAAAGAGGAAAATAAAAGAAAGAAGAGCAGCCATAGGCTTTACCACACCCATCTCATGACAATTGCTCTGAAACCAATTTCGGATTGACTTTCCTTCCATAAAACTTGAATATCCGTTGCTTGAAGTCCACATTCAAAACCTTTATTTCCGCTCCTTATGGTAAAACCAGCAGGAATGCGATATGTTTCATTGCCCCATTTACTCAAACCCAGATCAATCCTGATAAAGCGAACGGGCGAAATAACGGCTGTGGCTCCAAGGCGCGTCCCTGCGTTCCCGATCAGGTCGGGATTGTCAAATGCCATTTCTCCTGCAAGCATGAGAAATTTACCGAAGTGCATTCCCCCTCCTAGTTGAAATTTAATGCCATTGGGTATGACACGCGTTTCCAACGCTGCTTCATTGAACCACGTATTTGGACTCAGAGCACCGAGCATTAGATCACCTACGTTAGTAGGGTCCTCCACTGGAGTAGCCCAGGTCGTAAGAGCGGTATTAACGGAATACCGTTCACCTCTCCATTCCACGCGCCCCAAATCACTTATGGCCGTGGAAATCCAAAATTGATCTTTTAATTCTAAGACACCTCCAAAGTCAAGTCCCCACCCTTGTCCAACGGGCCCCCACTTGCGTGCTTCTTCAAAAGAGTTTGGCACCCCGTTTTGGAGTGTTGCCAATGCATCATAATTGAACCCATTCGAAAAGGCTCCAAAGGCATCGAGGTTTCCATCTGTTGTTTTTACGCTGAAGTAACCATTTCCTAGGATGAGCTGACCGGATACTCCCGTATGCAAAATGAAGTCTCCAAGCTTCCAAGCCTTGGATATACCGATCGTATGGCAACGTTGATATGAGAATCCGAGTCTGGATTCCTGGAGTAGTTCAGCGATGAGGCCGTCCCCGTTGATGTTGATTCCTCCCTGGAATGAGAGCAACTCTTCAGCGGAAAAATCCCCTGTGTTTTCGACCGCTGCTCCGCCATCAGTTAAAAGTGAATCAAACAGTGCCGCCCATTCTCCCCCTCCTCCCTGAACTAAGAGCTGAATGGGGGTCGCATCGAAGTAGGCTTCGGCTTGAAAATGTTGGGTATTGGAATATGCGACAGCCCAATTCCTCCATTTTTTGGATGAAGCAGCTGTTAGCACATCAGCATTGAGCGTGATGGATTCGTTCGTTAACAAATCAACATATTGATTCCAATCGTCACCGGACCAGTCATCGATGGAGCCATTGCCTCGATTGAGTAAGCTATTCCAAATATCCCCGCGAGAAAGCGCTGTCGAGCTCAGCCTTGCGCCAAATTCAAACCCACCCGCGGCTGACTTCCAATCTGCGTGATTCAGCGGCGAAAAGGAAATTTGAGCTGGATTCCAACCTAGAGCTCGATAATCCCCTCCCAACGCCATGGGTGTTCCCCCTGTTCCAAAGGACAAGTACTGATTTTGAGCATGGCCGTGAACACCTGCAATTAAGAGCAGGATAGCAATCCATACATTTCTTAATTGACTTGTCAAATCGGAATGTTCCATCCGTGGTGGTCTTCTCTTTTTCCACGACGGATTCCGTCCAATTCTTGGAGCAACGTATTGGCTATGGAATTAGCTGAATCCGCATGGGCAACTGGATAATTGATGCCATCTATCCCTATTTCAGAGATGGGTGTAATCGTAGCGGCGGTTCCTACTCCAAAAGCCTCTTTTACCTTGCCTGATTCGAGCCCTGAGCGGAGTTCGGTGATACTAAGTCGCCGGATCTCTACAGGTATTTGGAGATCTTGTGCAAGTTGGATGACAGAGTCCCGTGTTACGCCTTCGAGAATGGTGTCGCTCGTTGCGGGTGAAACAAGGACGCCATCGATGACGAACATGGCATTCATGGTTCCACTTTCTTCGATGTATTCATGGTGAATAGCATCGGTCCAAAGCAATTGGTCGTATCCTTCTTCTCGTGCGAGTTTGGATGGATAGAGTGAGCCAGCATAGTTGCCAGCCGCTTTGGCATAACCGGTACCACCAGGAGTTGCTCGGGTGTATTTGCGTTCGACTTTGACCCGAACATTCCCTTTATAGTATGCTCCTACCGGACACATGAAAATACTGAATGCATATTTTTCACTTGCCCTGACACCGACATAGGAGTCTGTTGCTATCATGAAAGGTCTAATGTAAAGGGACGATTCAGCATCTGAAGGCACCCAGTCCTTGTCCAAGTCAACAAGCTTTGCTAAGGCTTCCATAAATAGATCTTCAGGAACCTCGGGCATGCACATTCTGTGCGCGGATTTGTTGAATCGGGCGATGTTCATTCCCGGACGAAAAAGAGAAACTTCCCCGTTGCCTGTCTTGTACGCCTTCATTCCTTCAAAAATGGCTTGTCCGTAATGGAAAACCATGGATGCGGGACTCATTGTGAAAGGACCATATGGTTCAATCTTACCCCTTTGCCAGGCACCGTCCTCGAACTCCATGAGAAACATGTGGTCCGAAAAAACACGACCAAAGTCCAGCTTGGTGAAATCAACTTGACTAATTCGTGAAGTTTCAGTTTTCTGGATGTCAAAAAAGGAAGAAGTCTCTATCATATTGATATTCAATAAACTATCATTTAGCGTCTTGCGAAGTTCGGATTTCTTAGGCCATTGTCCAAATGAGCATGACCTTTTCGCCTCATTTAACGATTGGAAAGCTATTGGTGAAATAAGAACCGATTGGGACTTACGAATCCTGATTTCACTGCATACATGACCATGGAAGCCGTGTTGTTGACACGGAGCTTTTGCATGATGTTCTTGCGATGCGTGTTGACGGTATGGCTCGAAAGAAAAAGCTTCTCCGCTATCTGAACATTGGTTAACCCTTCCGAAATGAGCGTCAACACCTCGATTTCTCTGTCTGTAAGGAGAATGGGATCACAACTTGCATTAGCTAGTTCAAGGTCGTTAACTTCTATGCTGTCTGCCTTGATAGCGGCCAGAATCTGACCGCAAAAAAAAGTTCCTCCATTGCTGGTTTCTTCTATGGCCTCAATGACTTCTTCCATGCTGCAATCTTTCTTCACGTAGCTGGTAATGCCAGCACGAAGCGCATGAACAATGCTCTGTCCGCTATGTGACGAAGTGATTGCGAGCATTTTAGTTCCAGGCTTCAGCCTTTGGCATGCGAGGACAGTATCAACGCTGAAATGAGGTGCCAGGCAGTCGATGATGATTAAGTCTACATCATTCAGCCCAAGCCAAAGTTCCAATTCTTGTCCGCTTTCAAACTCCGAGGCGATCTCATAGCCTTCGTGCTTCGCCAAAATTTGACTCAGTCCGAATCTGAATACGGGACTACTATCAGCTATGACGACTCGTTTATGCATTCCTCAGCAAACTTAACTATTAAGAATCATTCCAAATAAGTTTCTGTACGCTTTGTTTGTGGATTGAGTCGAATCCGCATACCCTCCTGTGCAAGTGAAGAGTTGACAAAGGCAGTTTTGGCCTCTTCTAATACGGCTTCTTCATCCCGGTATCGGCTCGAAAGATGTCCAATAACTAAATGGGTTGCTTTCGCTTCTTTTGCCACATGACCAGCTTGGAACGCTGTGCTGTGCCCTGTCTTTCGAGCAGTTTTTTCAAGCGCGGTCATGAAAGTCGCTTCATGATAAAGAACGTCTGCGTTTCGCGCAGCCTGTATAAATGAATCACAGGGGGTCGTATCGCCACTGTATGCGTATCTCAAGGAAGATTTCGAAGGCATGCACGCATCGTCAACGCGTATGGTTTTCCCGTCTTTCCGGAGAACATCCTTTCCCGCCTTAAGTGTCAAAATCTCTGAACGCTGCAGCATGTAGGTTCTAATGGCCTCCTTTTTTATGTTGCGGATGGTCGGGACGTAATCGAATATATACCCATAGGCAGGAATGCGGTGTTTTACGGGTACGCTTTGCAGAGTGCAATCTCTCCATTGCATAATGGATTCGCAGGCATCCTTCGAATTGGCGTGAAAGATCAGTTGAAATCTCACGTAGGTTTCAGTTGACTTCAGCGCTTGTTTTACAAATTGCTCGAGTCCAATTGGACCATAAATATTCAAAGATGCAGTTCTTCCAAAGAGGTTCATGCTCCCCAAGAGACCCGGTAAACCTAAAACGTGATCACCGTGCAGATGCGATATACAAATGCCTTCAATTTTTTGAAGAGGAATTCGATGTCGCCGGATTCCCAACTGCACTCCTTCTCCCGCATCGACTAAGAACCAACGTCCATCCCAATTAACTGCTTGCGATGTTGGGTTGTGTCGCAACGTTGGAGTGGCTGCACCACACCCTAAAATGACGATTTCAAAACGCAACCTAGCTAAGCTTCCGCACTTAGTGCCGAATAAGGATGCGCCGGGTGTTTACGCCAGAATCAGTTGAGACAACAAGGAAGTATAGACCGTTGCTCCATCCACGCGTATTGATGGATACGTTCGATGAAGAGAAGTTGTTAATTGGCAAGGTCAATTCTTTTCCTGCGATGTCGAAGGCTTGGATTCGAGCGTTGGAAGTGAGTCCTTGAATCATAACGGATTCGTCCGCAGGATTGGGAAATACCGACCAAAGTTCAGCTTCTTCCTCCAGCGTGCTATTTCCACTGGACTCGCCGACAATATCCAAAATGTAACCTGCGAAGAGATACGGTTGGGCTACTCCTACACCAAAAACAGTTACCCAGGCTTCCACTTCTAAGGTCATTTGATAGACTCCTCCATTGGTTGGCGTACCCTCTAAGGACGCGCAGTATTGATCACCGGCAATAAGAGTACATGGATTTGGAGAGCTCTCTAAATTGTTGCAAATAATATCAAGTCCTACATCAGTCAACGCAAATGTCTCCAAGGTGACCGTGTCAATCAAGGTCACGCCTACGAGAAGAACTGAATCAAGCGGTAAGGTAAACATGGGGTCAATTGCAGAAGCATCTGTTGGAACGAGTACGTGGAACACATCCGCGTAAGGCACGTCTACGTACGCCGTGTCAAATTGCTCTCCAGCGTTGGCATCAGGAGATGCACCCCATTCGGCTTCACCAAAATCGAAATCTGCGTCGCACTGCGCAAACAAGGTGAATGAGAAAAGACTTAAAAGTAAGGTAGTGAGATAACGCATTTGATCAGGTTTATTGGTTATTCGGTTCCTTTTTTGTCGGAGCCGATTTCGGCCTCTGTAATCATCATGACCATGTAATCATAGGCTTCAGAAGCAGTTGGAACTATATTTAAGACTTTATCGAGTTGGCTGATTTGCACCAGTTTTTCAACTGATGGCTGCAGCCCGGCAAGAACAAAACTTCCTTCTGAATCACGGCATAGGCGGTTCCCAATTAAAACAGCACTTAAGCCAGAGCTGTCGCAATACCGAGACTTACTCATATCCAGTATGATATACAGCACGCCTTCTTTTGCTAATTGGACAAATTCCCCCTTCAATTCGGGTGCGTGGAGTGCGTCGAGCTTCTCAACGTGGGACGTCACTATGGCGATGTGATCGCGGATTTCTGTAGAAAACTTCATGAATCGATAGTATGCCGTAAATATAGAAGAAAGTGTAAGTGTTTCATTGCATAGAAGCTAGCAAATACAAAACAGCCATTCGCACCGCTACACCGTTTTCAACTTGATCTAGAATTATAGCGTGCTGGCTGTCGGCGACATCGCTCGTTATTTCTACTCCTCGATTAATCGGTCCTGGGTGCATGATAACAATTTCATTGTCCAATTTGTCCAAACGTGCTTTATTCAATCCAAACGATGATGCGTATTCCCGTAAGGATGGAAAATAGGACACACCTTGTGACTCTTGCCTTTCCTGTTGAATGCGAAGCATGTTGGCCACATCGCACCAGGCTAGCGTTTCATCTAGGTTGTGGCTGACCGTCACCCCCATTGATTGGATGTGTTTAGGAATCAATGTTTTGGGACCGCAAACTCGAACGTTAGCTCCCAATAATTTGAGGCACAGTATATTGCTTATCGCTACGCGTGAATGCCTGATATCTCCTATGATCGCAATGTTCTTGTTTACGAGTGTGCCTAATTTTTCTTGTAAGCTAAAGGCATCTAACAAAGCTTGTGTAGGGTGTTCATGGGTCCCGTCACCTGCATTGACAATAATGGTGTCGACCTTGTTTGCCAAAAACTGAGGTGCCCCAGGATGAGGGTGGCGCATGACCACAAGGTCCACCTTCATGGCGAGGATATTGTTGACCGTATCCACAAGTGTCTCGCCTTTTTTCACCGAACTGCTTCCAGCTGAAAAACTCACAACATCAGCACTGAGACGCTTTTGCGCAAGTTCAAAGGAGAGTCTTGTCCGAGTTGAATTCTCAAAAAAGAGATTGGCTATCGTCAAGTCACGCAGTGAGGGAACCTTTTTAATGGGACGATTGATGACCTCCTTGAATTCCTTTGCTGCTTGAAAGATCAATTCAATGTCGTTCTCGCAAAGACCGCGTATTCCTATCAAATGACGTACGGATAGCTTATTCATGCGGGCTTTTCATTAAAGAGCATGACGCGACATGATTCGCTGGTTTCGTCACAGATGACCTTGACGTACTGATAGTCGATGCTATCGATGGACTTGCCGATGAACTGAGGTTCAATCGGTAATTCGCGCTGGAACCTCCTGTCAACAAGCACGAGTAATTGCACCGATGATGGCCTGCCGTGAGCGAGCAACGCATCCAGTCCTGCACGAATAGTTCTTCCTGTAAACAGGACGTCATCGATCATAATGACATGTCTTCCTTCGATCAGGAAGGGCATTTCAGTTAATGACGGTGATATGGGGTTTTCTCTCCGGCGAAAATCATCTCGATGAAAGGTGACATCCAACCCACCGCAAAAAATGGGTTTACCTAAGATGGCCTGCAGCCGCTGTTGTATAATTTGAGCAAACCAATAACCTCTTGGCTGCAAGCCAACGAGATCTGTATTTGAAAAATCATGATGCTCCAACAGCTGATGCGTTAGACGGTCAATGACCCGCTCAAATTGAGCTTCATCCATGAGGATTTGTGACACCATCGTGTGCAAAGATACGAGCAAAGAAAAAGGGAAACCAGATGGCTTCCCTTTTTTCGATTCTCATGAAGATTTAGCCTTAAGACTCAGTGGTCTCAGCATCATCAGCTTTTTTACTTTTTGCTGGTGCCTTCTTCGCAGCGGGCTTCTTCGCAGCGGGCTTCTTCGCAGCGGGCTTCTTCGCAGCGGGCTTCTTCGCAGCCGGCTTCTTCGCAGCCGGCTTCTTCGCAGCCGGCTTCTTCGCAGCTGGTTTCTTCGCAGCGGGCTTCTTCGTTTCAGCTTTTTCCTCGTCAGGTTCTGCTTCAGAAGGCTCTTCCGTTGTTGGTTCTGCTGTTGCAGCTATTTCCTCAACTTCGGATTCTTCTTTCTTCGTAGCCTTTTTCGTTGGGGCCTTCTTTGGAGCTTCTGCAGCTGTTTCCTCTGGCTGTTCAGTTCCAGTCTCACCGCCATCCATCTGCTCTTTTAATGCATTCAGGACGTCGAAATCTCCAAAAGTGCTGCGCTCAACGCTCGAATTTACCTCATTCATCATGCGGTTATTGCCTCCACTTGATCTAGGCTTGCGTTCCTTAGAAGGTGTTGCCGTAGCTTGTGGGGCCTCTTCAAACGTACGTGTGTGGCTGACCGTGATTCGTTTTGCGTTTCGATTGAACTCGAGAACAACAAATTCTGCTGATTCTTCAGCAGCGACAGCATTGCCATCTTCCTTAATGAGGTGCTTTGCATGGCATGAACCCTCAAGTCCATATGGCAAAGACACGATTGCATTGTTGCCTTCCGTTTTGATCACTGTGCCAGCATGCTTCGAACCTACTGCAAAGATGGTTTCGAACACTTCCCATGGATTTTCTTCCAATTGTTTGTGACCGAGACTCATTCGACGATTCTCCTTGTCCAATTCAAGAACGATCACCTCAATTTCGTCGCTTACACTGCAGAACTCTGAAGGATGTTTAATTTTCTTGCTCCAGCTCAAATCTGAAATGTGGACGAGACCATCGATTCCTTCTTCCAATTCTACGAATAGACCGAAATTCGTGAAGTTTCGGACAACGCCTTTCTGCTTTGAGTTGACGGGGTAACGTTGGTCTATCTCGGCCCAAGGATCTTGCTTGAGTTGCTTCAGCCCCAACGACATTTTTCGTTCTTCGCGGTCGATATTTAGGATGAGGCATTCAATGTCGTCGCCGACACTTAAGAAATCCTGTGCACTACGTAAATGCTGAGACCAGCTCATCTCAGAGACGTGCAGCAATCCCTCAACACCTGGTGCAATTTCAACGAAAGCACCATAATCAGCTATAACAACAACCTTTCCTTTGATTCGAGCTCCCTCAACGAGGTCTTCCGTCATCGAATCCCATGGGTGAGCTGTCAATTGTTTCATACCAAGCGCAATTCGTCGCTTGTCGTCATCAAAATCGAGAATAACCACATTCAGTTGCTGATCCAATTCGACCAATTCTTCCGGGTGATTCACGCGGCCCCACGACATATCCGTGATGTGGACCAATCCATCGATGCCACCCAAATCAACAAACACACCGTAAGAAGTGATGTTTTTGACGGTGCCTTCCAAGACTTGTCCTTTTTCGAGGCCACCAATAATGACTCGTTTCTGCTCCTCGAGTTCAGCTTCAATTAACGCTTTGTGCGAGACGACTACGTTTTTGAACTCTTGGTTAATCTTCACGACCTTAAAGTCCATTTGCTTTCCGACGTAAACGTCAAAATCTCGAATGGGCTTTACATCCACTTGAGATCCAGGCAAAAATGCCTCGATTCCAAACACGTCAACAATCAAGCCGCCTTTCGTTCGGCACTTGACGTCTCCTTGGATGATGAGATCCTTTTCTTTGGCCTCGTTGATTTTGTCCCAAGCACTGAATATACGTGCCGTCCGGTGGGAGACAACGAGTTGTCCGTTTTTGTCCTCTTGTCTCTCAATGAAGATAGGCACAACATCCCCTTCCTTTAGGTCGGGATTGTATCGAAACTCACTCGCGTTGACGATTCCTTCAGATTTGTACCCAATGTTCACGACTACCTCTTTTTTGGTAATGGTGACGACGGTACCGTCGACGACTTCCTTCTCCTTGATGAGCGTTAACGATTCCTCGTAAGTGGTCTCAAGTGTCTTTCGCTCTGATTCTTCATATTCATCTACATCCGATTCGAATGTGTCCCAATCAAAGTCTCCTGGTTCAGCAAGCGCAGGACGCTCTGTAAGCTTCACGAACGGCTCTACAGGAGCTTCGTTTGTCGTGTCCTCTTCAGGCGCTTCTGGCGCTTCAGCTGTAGGTTCTTTTGTTTCAGGTGAATCAGGCGTGCTTTCGGCCTGTGGAGCTGCAGAATTTTCTGCTTGCTCTTCTGGTTGCTGAGTATCTTCGCTCATGGCGTTACCAGTATGTATTTGTATCCTGCATTGGAACAGATGCAGAAGTGTTAAAGGATCGCCATGTTCCAGAGGCGAATAAATAGGATGGCAAAAGTAATCAATTCTCCTGAAATTGGGCCGATTTCATTTTGAAATTGAAAGAAGTCAGCTTCGGAGCTGTTCGTTCAGTTTTTCTAATGAACCAAAACCTTCTGGGTCGACTGGCCTTGAGGAGATTCAAGTCGAGCGAAATAGAGGCCAGCAGGGAGGTGCAATGCGATGCTTTGGGGTGTGAACCATTCAAGGAGAACCTTCCCGTGCGTGTCATACAGCGTCCCCGCGCAAGGAAAAAATGCGGAATGGCCGGAGCTTATTGGATTGGGGTAAATGTTCTGTTCTCCAAGACCACTTAGGTTTTCTGTCACCATGGGACCATTGGACGCATCAGGAGTCGGAATGAAAAATTCTACCCATGGCGCTCCCGCGTCGTATTGTCGTCCCCAAGATCGATCGGGCGCTAATTCGGGCAGAAAGACAGAATCAGCGACACTAAATCCATCAGGCGAACGCAAGGCAATTGATTCTCCCAATGAGCTTAACTTAAAATTCATGTGGTTCCAACCCTGTGAACCGTTTTCATCCGCAATGAGCATGAGGAACGCGCCAGGCAGTATAACGGTCGAGTCTCCCGCTGTGGTGGCAATTTGCCATTTTTGTGGGACGTCTAGTCTGTCCGACACGTAATAACCTGCAAGATCGATTGGTTCATTGGTCGGATTGTACAATTCGACCCAATCATCAAACTCTCCCACTTCATCTGCGTAAGTGATGAAATTATCGGATTGAACTTCATTCAATACTACGCTCGCAGGTGAAATAATCTGCAAGGAATTCGTTACTCGCGGAGTTGGCGTTGAGAAATCCGTCCAATTGGGAGAACCGTCTGAGATGCGCCCGCGACTGTTGTCTTCTTCTAAGCTCATGACCCAATTGATTTCGTCGATAATCGTGTTGTCGTCGTGGAGAAGACTCAACACGCCATCTTCAAACGGTACTATCCCGGTATGGTTTGCCCCTGATGCGGTGTTTCCATCCAACCAAAAAAGTTGAAACCCATTGGGTTCAATGGTGGTTTGCCACGGCGCTTCTGCGCTAAAAACATGGGACTGTGTGCCAATAGAGAGGGTGTAATTGGCTAAGTTGACTTGGTAGTCGTTCGGATTGAATACTTCGATCCACGATGAAAATCCAAATGACTCGTCAAAGACTGTTGAGGTGTTTACTGATTGGAATTCATTGATGTAAAGTGTTGCCGGTGGAAGTGCGATTGTCAAATTAGGTGCATCTGGCGTGGGTACATTGAAATACTGCCATTCAGAGCAGCCATCACAGCTTCGGCCAAAAGAAATATCGGTTTGCTGGATTCCAATGGTGATACTGTCTAAAATCGTCGTACCGTCCTCGGCGACAAGAAAGAGAGACTCACCTTCGTTGCTGATTTTAAAATTGGCGTGGTCCTCCCCTTGCTGTTCGTCGTCATCGCACCAGATTCGCAAATGTCCACCAGGGAGAATCGTGGTTAATCCTGGATTTGAAGAGGGAAACATCCACTTGTTTAATGTGTCAGGGTCGTCACTAAGATAGTAACCGGCTAAGTTTTGGATTCCTCCACCATTGTATACCTCGATCCAATCTTCGAATTGAAAAAAGTCATCGTAATCGTAGGAGTCATTGCTTGCTAATAGCTCGTTGATCACAAGGCTTTGCCCTTGAAGGCTCGCTAGGCTTAAGAATGCTGCTGAGAGTGCCAAGAACACTCGCATTGGAAGAACCAGGTTAGTACGTGACTTCAATTTCGGCTTGTTTAAATCCCTGGGACAAAACTACAGCCAAAGCATCCTGTGCTCCTTCAATTGATGTGAAATTTTCAGTAAAATAAACCGTTTTCCCTGTCAGCTTAGCCGTTTTGAGCCTGACAGCATTCCCCAAACGCAAAAGCGAAGCGACCTCTGCAGGCTGAAGCGTTCCACTGTATTCAACGATCCGCACTCTGAAATTCTTGGTGGATTCGACATTTGATGAGGCCGTTTTGTCTCTCTTTGCAGGTGTTTTTGCTGATGATTTTTTTCGAGCAGCTGGCTCCGCTTTCTTCACATTTTCTTTCGCTGGAGGATTTGAATCGTCAGAAGCATTTCCGTTTTTAGAGACTTTTTTAGTCGTCTCAACTGTATTTGGGATTTGTCTGACGAAGGCATCCGGTGACCATTTTTTGATTTGGTCTAAATGGTCCAAAGCGAGTGTCAAATCAGCGTGTCGACCAATGCCATATTTGGTCAATTTACCGGAGACCTCAATGACGAACGCTTCATCTGTAGTTTGCTCTTGCTTAAAGTCTGGTTGATTAATAAAAGCTCCTACCTGCACGGTATATATTCGTTCGGTTGTTTGTTTCGTGCTAAGTGCTATTGGCAGCGTTTCCGCAGCCGGATTTTCTTCTTCCTCTTCTGCAGCCAAGACAGTGGTTTCCACTGAACTTATTGTTGCAAGTGGATTCGATTCAGACACCGGAGTGCGGTGATTGATTTCCTCTGGAACATTGGACTCGCTCACCTTTTTCGTGGCAACCTTGACCCGATTGTCCCTGCGGGTGGATTCTCCGCCAAATAAGGCGATCATTTCGTTGGCAATGGTGGAGCGCATGGCTATCGCTCGTTTGACATGGGCTCTATGCGCTTCCTGGTTCTTGGTTCCCGTGCGTATGTTATCTAATTCTTTCTGATAGAGGTGTGCTTGTTCCAAAATGGGATCATCATGTTTTACAAACATTTCATATCCATCATAATCATTGGATTGCATTGATTCGTCCGCGTTGGATTCTCGTGGTCCGAATGATTGCCACCATGCCCCCGGGCTCATTTGAGACTCTGCGATGACTCGTTCGTATTGTTCTGCTCCTGCCTGATAAGTCTCCCAAGCCAAACCAATGGCTTGTTGCCCTTTGGATTTTCGCTCGTTGATGTCTGGTATGGATTCGATTTCTTCCATGATGCCACCGCTGCGAAGAAACCATGCTTGAGAATCTTCCATGCCGGGCAAAGAATAGATGTCCATGGTCTGTAATTCCGATATGCTGTCGGTGAATGCATTCCATAGGCCGGTTTGCATGGGATGTAAAAATCTACTGGGATCGGCCTGCTGCCCTAGCGCGGTTGCAGCTTGGTTCATAGCTTGGTAAACCTCAGGCGCACTGTTCAAAACGCGAATCAAGTCGTGGCGAAATTCAGGTATTTCCAAAGGCATGGTTTCCGAAAGCCATCGTTCAAATTGCAAATGAGAATCAATCCTGCGGTACATGTCTTCTGCATGAACGACTGCTCCGTTGTACGATTTGACTTGGGCTTCGAAATACGCTAACATGATCATCCAATCCTCCGATTGAGAGCCCACAGGCTGAACGTAGTCCTCCAATTTCTGGGTCCATTGAGCCCAGTCATCTCGGTGTTTAGCTGTTTGATTTCGAAGTGAACGGGTTTGGTCTGATAACACAGCCAGAGCAGGCTCTCCATAGCGTTCGATGGCAGCTTTCACCTTCCACATTTCTGACCCAGGCGCATCCCAGCACTGTGTTTTCTCCATTTGACCTTGAATGGCTAAAGCTTCTTTTCGTGCTTGGGTAATGGTCTGTGGAATGAGATTGAAGTCTTGTAATATCTCCGCTTCTAACATGGCATTGAGCATCCACTGGGGAATGGTGTTTTGCTCCACTGTTGCATCATCCGAAGATTGATTGGCTGCCTGCAAAACCTTTTCAATGCTAATTTCTTCAAGCCGATTCCCGTAAAGGTTGGCGAATTCATTATCGGACAGCGGCTCTCCAAATTCACCAGAACATACTTTGGCATTCATCGCAGCATAGGTCCACGATAACTCAGGTTGGTTGACCAAGGCAATGCTGGCCAATTGTGCTGAGATCGTTCCTTTCGTAGGAGATGATACGATGATGGGGTCACTTGCGATAACACTTTGGTTGTGGGAAGGGATTTCTACGACTTCACTCCACGATAACTCCCCGCTTTCGCCTTCCCATGCAATGGTAAGCTTAGATTGCTGTTTCAGAATCGTGCTGAAAGATTCTCCGGATTGCAGAATGCTCTGAAGGACGGGAGTTTGCCCGTCGGAAGAAGAGATCACGAGCGTTCCTGGTAAAGCCCCTTTGTCCAGCGTAAATGTCAAGGCAATGGGCCATGCACGCTCCCAATTGCGGTTAAAACGCCACACCTCACGTCCTTCAAAATCTTGGTTTCTATTCGTGGTTAACCACGCTTGTTCTATTCCTTTGGCATCCCAGTACAAGTGTTCGTCAGCTGTACTGTTGATTTCAAAGGGCAACTGAATCGCCATTTCTTCATGGGTCGTCGTTACGAGTTCTGATGTGAAGTCCCCCTGAGATTCGAAAATATCGAACCCACCGATGGACTCCGGTCTCGAGCTGGAGAAGAAAATCCGGTCTATTTCATTGGTGTTTCCTGGAATACAGATTGGAGAACAGTCATCGAAATCTCCATTGATAGGCGAAGGCATTTTCAATGGCTCACCGTATTCGCCCGAACCATTAACGGCAACTCTGTAAATATCTAGTCCTGTATCTCCCTCCTTACCGTAGCTCGCGTAATAGGCATACCGATGCCCAGGCAGCCAGTGCAAATGGGATTCGAATTCTCGTTTTTTATCCTCCTTGCTCAGAAGTTGTTGAGGGACCACCAGCAATCGGCCCATGCTGATTGGGAATTCATATAGGCGAAAAAAGTCTTCAGAATGCGAGATAAGCGTCTCCTTTTCTTCCAAAACAAAAGCATCTTTCGTGAATCCAATCTGATTTGTACATTGACCAAATCGAAGCTTAGCGTCATTAAGCCAATGGTCATTTTTCCCAGCCAGATCGATGGCTGTACGAAAGTGGACGGCCGCTTCGGAAAATTCGTATTGGATGTGGTGGAGTCGCCCTTTGTAATAATGCCAGCCAGCTTCATGCTCTGATTCAAGAACTCCAAGTTCTCGAGCGATTTCTAAATGCTCTTTCGCTTCATTAAGTCGCTGAGAGGTGTATGTGCAAGTTGCCCCGAATCGATAGTGCAGAAATGCTCGATCGTTGGCGACACTAACGAGGTGAGCAAAAAGACCATAAGCGCGACTCATTTCGCCGGCATTAAACGTCTGTTCTGCCCGATGAACCGACTTTGCTAAGTCCCTTTCGGACCACTCAGGGGCCTGTGCTAAAACGGGTGCAATCCCTATCCAAAACAGGACGCAGGTAAAAATTCCATTTGTGGCCGTATGGCCGAAAACAGCACGATGTTGGTCGGTTTGCATTTTCTTCAACTTAAATGAACCATTATAGGACCAAGATAAACTGCTTGACATCCATCAATTGAAGTGCCGTGAATTAGCTTTGCACATTGAATTGAACAAAAACTCAACTTTATGTCAAAAGGTAATTTCAACATTCCATACCCGATTAACGAACCCATTTTATCTTATGCACCGGGCAGCTCTGAACGGGATGAAGTCGCTCACATGTACCGCGAAATGTTCAGTCAAAAAGCCATCGACGTGCCGATGTACATAGGTGGAGAAGAGGTTCGAACGGGAGATAAACGTCCCATGTCGCCACCGCATGATCATCAGCACATTTTGGGGCACTTTAATTATGGCGAAGCTCAACATGTGAACGCAGCGATTGAAGCTGCTTTAGCAGCTCGCCCAGCATGGGCTGGTTTGCCTTGGAATGAACGAGCAGCCGTCTTTTTGAAAGCCGCAGATTTACTTGCAGGTCCATATCGAGCAAAGATTAATGCTGCAACAATGTTGGCGCAGTCGAAGAACATCTTTCAAGCAGAAATCGATGCAGCATGCGAATTAATTGACTTTTTGCGTTTTAATGCGCATTTCCTTCAGGAGATTCAATCTGTTCAACCGGATAGTCAAGACGGAATTTGGAACCGACTCGAGTACCGGGGACTTGAAGGATTCGTGTTCGCTATTACGCCTTTTAATTTTACTGCCATTGCTGCCAATCTGTGCGCTGCTCCTGCCCTGATGGGCAATGTGGTTGTTTGGAAGCCGGCTGACTCTCAAGTTTATTCGGCGCAAGTCATCATGGAAGTGTTCAAAGAAGCGGGCCTTCCAGATGGAGTGATTAACATGATTACCTGCGACGGACCTGTAGCGGGTGACGTGGTGTTCAAGCACCCCGATTTTGCAGGCCTGCACTTTACCGGATCAACGGGGGTCTTCCGTCATTTGTGGCAAGAAATTGGCGCGAACATCGGTAATTTCAAAAGTTACCCGCGCATTGTTGGTGAAACGGGTGGAAAGGATTTTGTTTTGGCTCACTCTTCATCGAATGTTGACGAGGTAGTAACAGGTTTAATACGTGGTGCATTTGAATTTCAAGGACAAAAATGCAGTGCGGCGAGCCGAGCATATATGCCATCTAGCCTATGGCCTGAGATTAAATCAAAATTGATTGAGCATTTGAACGGTATAAAAATGGGCTCCCCAGAAGACTTTGGGAACTTTGTTACGGCTGTAATTGACGAGCGGTCGTTTGATAAGATTCGAGGGTATTTGTCTTTTCTGAATGAGTCAAATGAAGTAGAGGTCATTGCGGGTGGGGCAGCGGACAAGTCAAAAGGATATTTTGTGGAACCAACGATCGCGGTCACGTCTAACCCTCTTTCTCGAACCATGGTCGAGGAGATATTCGGGCCTGTTTTGACGATTTATGTTTACCAGGACGAGGATTTTGAGGAAACCATGGATCTTGTTGACTCCACAAGCGAATATGCTCTCACGGGTGCAGTTTTTGCAAAAGATCGTTTGGTTATTGATAGGGTCACGAAACGATTGGAGCATGCAGCGGGAAATTTCTACGTCAATGACAAGCCAACAGGTGCAGCAGTCGGGCAACAACCCTTTGGTGGAGCCCGAGGATCAGGAACCAACGACAAAGCTGGAAGTATTTTGAATTTATGGCGCTGGACGAGCGCTCGTACAATAAAGGAAACCTTTGCGCCTCCAACAGATTACCGCTACCCGTTTATGGGTTAACATTGGATTTCTGTTAAACGGATGATTTTTCATCCCAAAAAAAAGGCCTCGAGGCCTTTTTTTGTTTGCGGATATCCGCAGTTCCTATGAAGAAAAGTTTCCTATGGCTGTCCTAAGTCTTCGGCATACTTGGGAACAGGAATCTCGGAAAGATCTACCGCGCTTGGGAAAAAATTCATTTCCTTTTTGAGCCAATTTTGTTGCTCCTTAGGCAGCATTCCCTTGTCGTCCAACCATTGGACCAGAACGATGAATTTTTCTTTTTTCCCTTCTTGGTGGACCGTAGCAACTTTACCCTGGATTGACCGCAGTCTAAAGGCACTATTTAAAATGCTTGCGCGAATACTTTGATAATTTGAATTCCCACCACCATGGAGTTTCATAGCTATTTCCATGAGTTCTTTGTAGCTCATAGGTCTCTTGCATATAGCCAGCTGCTCAAGTATGAATTTTCCCCAAACACTTTTGGGACCTCTTTTTTTTGCTTTGAATCCTTGTTTGGTAAGTATTACTCCAGAAGAGTCCATAGTTCGACCTGAAATTTTGCGGAGAATTTTTTCCACATGCCTTAATTGGGCTTGGATTCTTATCTTCTCTTGATTGTAGAAATCAGCTAATTCCTTGGTTTCGGCTTCATTAAAATTCATTGATTCAATATTCTTGACGCTAATCTCTGAAAGAATCGTCAGAAAAAACAAAAAAAAACAAAGCATTTTTTTCTTTTTGATGGAATCAAGACACATCCATGACATAAGCCGGATTCTGTTCGCAAAAGCGATTCATCATTTATCTATGCAACCTACCCCCTAATTCGAGCGAGCAGCTCTCAAGCATTAGTGTACATGGTCTTGCAACCCACAAGGTTTACCAAAGCCTTTGAATCACTTCAAAGCTGGTGAGCTCTTACCTCACCTTTTCACCCTTACCTGTGCCGAAGCCATTGGCGGTATAAATTTCTGTGGCACTTTCTGTCATTCAGCTTTTCAGCTAAACGCCTCCCTTTTGAGAAGTGTGGTGCTCTATGTTGTCCGGACTTTCCTCTCCCGATGAAGGGAGCGATGAATTCACATGGATGTGTCTTATTCCAATTTCTATTGATGGTTAATATTTTCTCAATCCCAATTGACCGGCAACGTTTGTGCCTCGCCTCCTCGAAGAATTGTGACGGCAGAAGTTTGGCCTGCTTCGAACTGACTTAGTGCGGTCATATAAGACATCATGTCAATCACTTCGACTGTATCGATCTGGATAACGATATCGCCTCTTTTCATGCCTGCGTTTGAAGCGGGCCTTCCTTCAGAGACACCGTCAATTCTCATGCCTTCACCAGAAAAGAGGTAGTCGGGAATGACTCCCAAGGTCACATTGAATCGAGGTGTGCTTTCTTCATCTTGATCTTTAGTAGCTGTGAACAAAAACTCGGGTTCATCATTCAGCTTACGAACAATGCGGTCCACAAAATTCACGATTTTCAACATGCCTTGTTCGTTGATTTTGTCTGCCGTATCCGATGGTTTGTGGTAGTCGGGATGTTGACCCGTGAAAAAATGCAGTGCAGGAATCCCCTCCAAATAAAAACTAGTATGGTCGCTGGGACCTACTCCGCTCTCGCTCGGAACCAGAATCAAGGAATCCGAATTGCACGCATCAAGCAATTCCATCCACCTCGGCGATGTACCCGTGCCATAAACAGCTAATGTGTCTCCTCTGAGACGGCCTATCATGTCAAAATTGATCATGTATCGAATGGAGTCCAATGAGACAGTTGGAGATTTACAAAAGTGATTTGAACCCCAAAGTCCCTTTTCCTCTCCGGAGAATGCAGCGTAGAGCATGGAGTGACCCGTTGGTAATTGGGAAAATCGCCTCGCTAATTCCAACATACCCGCTACACCTGATGCGTTATCATCTGCTCCACTATGGATTTTGGGTTCACCTCGAAAAAGGGAGTTTTCGTCTCCATAACCTAAATGGTCATAATGAGCGCCAATCACGCCCCAAAACTGAGTTTTGGCGGCTTGATGAGCATACAAAACGTTGTTCCCCATGATTTCATTCACGAGTGCCATGCCCATTTTTGTGGAGTCGCCTAACCCGTGAACTTGCATCGGAGGATGCGGTTTATAGCTGAATGTCTGAAGAGGTCCCTCTACTCCCTTTGGAGACAACCCCAGTTGATCAAAGTGGTCAGCAATCCACTTGGATGCCCTCACTTCGCCTTCTGTGCCAGTTTCTCTTCCTTGCATTGTGGAATCCGAGAGCGCTTCTACCGATTGCCGCATCAGCATGGCAGAGTCGTGTTCTGAATCGCCTTGGCATGAAATGAGAAATAAAAACGCAATCCCAATAGCAAGAGGTATTTGGACAAATTCCTTACACAGCTTTGGTTTAATGGGCAGCATTTAAAAGTAGTTTTGCGCAAAAATCGGATAGACCCATGACATTCAATCATTCATTGATACTTTTTTTTCCGTTGCTCCTGGCTTCTTGCTCAGAACAACCATCAACTGAACCATCAGAATCTGCATCTGAATCTTCTAGCATCCAGGATACGCTGCGTTACGATCAGGAAGTTCATTTGCACCACATGAAGCAATTGACGTTCGGTGGGGATAATGCTGAAGCTTACTGGTCATTTGATAGTGAAAAGCTCGTATTCCAGGCAGCGAATAATGCGTGGGGAGCGCCGTGTGATCAGATTTTCTGGATGGATCTGGAAGCTGAATTAGAGGTCAAGGGAAACGGGTTAAACCAAATCTCCAATGGTCAAGGGCGCACGACTTGCGCTTATTTTTTGCCCGGTGACACATCGGTCGTTTTTGCTTCGACTCATCTTGTCGACAGCTTATGTCCAGCAGTCCCCCCGCGTGGTCCCAATGGGGAGTATGTTTGGCCGATTTACGCGGCCTACGATATTTTCACATATGATTTGCAGGGAAACTTAATCAGCCAATTGACTACAGAACCTGGTTATGATGCCGAGGCAACTGTGAGCCCTCAAGGAGACCGAATGGTCTTCACTAGCACGCGCAGCGGTGATTTGGAATTGTACACCTGCGATTTGGATGGAACCAATGTTATCCAAGTCACGAGTGATTTGGGATACGATGGTGGAGCCTTCTTCTCGCCTGACGGCCAAAAGCTAATTTGGAGGGCAAGCCGGCCCAGGACAGAAGATGAGATTGTTCATTACCAAGAGTTGCTTTCTAATGGATTGGTGGAGCCAACTGAAATGGAGCTGTTCATTGCGAATATCGACGGATCAGACATGCGGCAGTTAACCGATTTGGGAGGGGCGAATTGGGCGCCCTATTTCCACCCGAATGGAGAGCAGGTCTTGTTTTCAAGTAATCACAAGACCGGGAGCTTTCCGTTTAATATTTTCATGATCAATACCGATGGGACGGGACTTGAGCAAGTCACATTCGATAATGCATTTGATTCGTTTCCGATGTTTTCACCTGACGGAAAACGCATCGCTTTTTCGAGCAACCGCAACAACGGAAGAACGCGAAACACGAATGTATTCTTAGCTGATTGGAAAGATTAAACGAATGGTCTACGCATTGAACAAACCGTTTGGGATTTTGAGTCAATTCTCATCAGAAGGAAACCACCCTGGAATATTGTCACTTCAATTGAATTTACCCAAGGATGTCTGGCCGATAGGCCGGTTGGATCGCGACTCTGAAGGACTTCTGCTTTTAACGGATGATATGCGACTCAGGCAGCAACTAACAGACCCCAAAGAGAATAGCCGGAAGACGTATTGGGTGCAAGTAGAAGGCGCGCCAACCGAAGAGACCTTAGAACGTTTTCAACAGCCCATGCTGCTTCGCATTAAAAAGCAGGAAATACGCACGAAGCCCGCTCGTGTGAGCGTGATGGATGAGCCTGAAGTCTGGGATCGAACTCCGCCAATTCGTCACCGGTTATCTGTGCCTACTTCGTGGATAGCGCTCGAACTGAAGGAAGGAAAGAACCGTCAGGTTCGCAGGATGACGGCGAACGTGGGACATCCAACACTCCGTCTCATTCGCGCAGAAGTGGGGGATTTGACTTTAAAGGGATTGGGTTTATCACCGGGCGAGGTGATTCAACTAAAACCAGAACAAATAGCTGCCGCACGAGCCTAGTTGCTTTTCTTTATCGTTCGCTTTTTGTCGTCATATTTGTCCTGAAATGTCATTGATTACCACCCTTATTGGATTTGTTTGGTCTGCCTTTTGTTGTGTTTTTGCGCTGTGTGTCATACTCATCAATAAAAACGCGGCGAAATGGGTTCTGATTAAAATCGGAAAAAGGATGTGGAGCAAGAACATGGTGCGGATCGTGAGTGGATCTGCTCCAAAGGTTACGTTTCATGGCACTGAAAAACCTTATGCAGACTGGCCCGACCAAGCCATTTTCATTGCCAATCATTCAAGCTTACTCGATATTAATGCCTCTGCAAGCGCCATTCCGCAACCCATCGTGTATTTGTCAAAGGATAGCATTCGCAGAGTTCCTGTGCTTGGTTTGCTGAATGAGCGAGTTGGCACCGTGTTCATTGACCGTTCAAACCCAGCTGCTGCTAAACAGTCCGTCGTTCAATTGAGGAAAACTTTGCAAAACGGGATTTCAGTTATCGTTTATCCTGAAGGAACAAGAACAAAGGATGGAAGGCTTCAGCCATTTAAGAAGGGGGCTTTTCATCTTGCTGCAAACGCTCAAGTCCCCATTATTCCTCTTCACATACATGGGACTCGGCATGCGCTTCCTTCCGGCCGAATCCGCATCAAGCGAAATCCCATACACGTTCGATTTGGCAGGCCTCTTCTACCTCCGCCCGTATCCAACACCAAAGCACTCAATGAATTCGTGCAGCAAGGCTTTGATTCCGTGCAAGAGATGAAAGAATGGCACACATCTCACCTGAAAACTCCGGACTAATCGGTTGATTTATTGAGTTCTGTCGTGGTCAAGCTCACTTAATGCGTAAGCCAGCTCCAGACCTTCTCGAATGGCGCGTTGTGCGTCTAATGCTTTGGCATTTGATGCGCCGCCAATTCTGTGAACCTCGACATTGAAGCCTCTCAGCTCATTTTCTAGAGGATAATGAGGGACTTGTCCGGCACAAACAACAATGGAGTCCACAGCCAAACATTGAATCGCACCGTTTTGCATGTAGTTGAGTCCAGCGTCATTCACTTCCACATATTTCACGTCAGCGTGCGTTTGCACTCCACTTTTCCTCAGGTTTAACCTGTGAATCCATCCGGTAGTTTTGCCAAGCCTTCCCCCTACTTTGCCTGGAGACCTCTGAAATAAATGCACCTCATGCTTAGAAAGTGTATCGGTTGGAGGAAGCACGCCACCGCGTTCATCCAAATTCCGGTCGATACCCCATTTTTTATAGAAATCAGCCGTTTCCGATTCGCTCGAGTGCAGAAGGAAATCAGCGACGTCAAAGCCGATTCCGCCAGCGCCGATAATGGCTACGACGCGTCCTACCTTCACACGCCCTGTTAGGACATCGATGTAGTTGCTGACGGGAACACGGTCCATTCCTGGAATTTCCCATGTTCTCGGTGTCACACCGGTAGCCAACACAACATGATCGAATTCTTTGAGCATTTCAGCTGTGGCCTGTGTGTTGAGGTGTACCTCGACTTTGAGCTTGTGCAGCAAGAAATTAAAATAACGGAGGGTCTCATAAAATTCTTGTTTACCCGGAATTAATTTGGCCAAATTGAATTGACCGCCAATCTCCGATTTCTTTTCGTACAAGGCCACTTCATGGCCCAAACGAGCCAATTCGGTAGCAGCACTCAAGCCTGCAGGGCCAGCGCCGATAACCGCTATTTTTTGGACTGAAACCGCTTTTGCGTGGAGCGGCCATTTACCTTCGTGGCTTGCACGTGGATTGACCAGGCATGAAGCGACTTTCCGCTGAAAGATGTGATCTAAACATGCTTGGTTGCAGCCAATGCATGTGTTAATTGAATCGGCTTCGTCCGCTTTTGACTTGGCGATGATATCTGGGTCTGCGAGGAACGGACGTGCCATGGAGACCATGTCTGCGCATCCCGATTCGAGGGCAGCTTCGCATGCTTCGGGTGTATTCAGGCGATTGGTTGTAATCAGCGGAATAGACACCTCTCCCATGAGCTTTTTCGTCACAAATGTGAAGCCACCTCTTGGAACCAAAGTGGCAATTGTTGGGATGCGTGCTTCGTGCCAACCAATCCCTGTATTAATGGCGTCTGCTCCCGCTTCTTCTGCGGCTTTGGCCAATGCCACTACTTCATTCCAATCGCTACCATCCGCTATCAAATCAAGCATGCTGAGGCGATATACTATTGCGAATTGCGGTCCAACAGCGGCACGGATTTCCCGAATGATTTCAAGTGGGAAACGGATGCGCTTCTCAAAAGAACCGCCGTATTCATCCGTGCGATGATTGGTCGCAGATACAATGAATTGGTTGATGAGATATCCTTCAGAGCCCATGATTTCGATGCCGTCATACTCTGCCTTTTGGGCAAGTCGTGCCGCATTGACATATGATCGTATGGTTCGCTTTACCCCCCGAGTAGAAAGTTCGCGGGGTCTAAAACGATTGATGGGTGCTTTTAAGGCGGAAGGTGCAACGTTGAACGGATGATAACTGTACCGTCCACCGTGTAGGATTTGCAGAAGGATACGACCTCCGGCTTCGTGAACTGCCTTGGTAATTGGGAGGTGTTGCTTCGCGTGTTTTGGCCTCTGCATGCGCGCTCCGTTGGGGCCTAGCGCCCCCTCCCGGTTCGGACTAATTCCTCCCGTAACAATGAGTGCTACACCTCCTTTCGCTCTCTCTTTATAAAACTCCGCCAACTTATGAAATCCACCTTTCTCCTCTTCAAGTCCCGTATGCATGCTCCCCATCAAGGAGCGATTGGGCAACAACAAAGGTCCCAATTTTAGCGGGGTAAAAAGATGAGGGTAACGTTCGTGTGGAGTCATTCGAAATCCCGATATGTGTCCACCAAGTTATCGCGTCTTTTGCGAGATGCCATGTATTGGAATAAAATGGATTGGCCATTTTTGAGTTTATCTCGGCGCTTATCAGCCTTAAGTCCGGCGAGCAATTCATAAAATACCATATCACTTGTAGTCACATTCATCTTTCCCTCCGTCCCATTGGTGAATTTGTAATCGTGGTAGTACCAGTTTTCTTCGTCCCCATGAAAGTAAAGTGTAAAGGCGTCGCCACTGCGGCTTCTTCTCAACTCTAGCTTCCCTTGCGTTTCCATGAACAAGGCCTCTTTTCCAAGTGTCGCCAAACCAAATGAACTGGTAGAGAGCCAGGCCTCTTCGGAATCGTTCCAAACCAGATCTACATTGGTAAGTACAACGCCATTCCGCATGAATTTAGGGACGTTTTTAAGCTCGCCTGTCATGGCCAAATCATTGATTAGTAACTGGCTATCCTCCGGCCCCATCCAACTGCTCAGTGCCATCTCATAATTCGTGCTTTGAATATCGATGGGTGAGCTTTCCTGCCAAGATGGAATTTGAAGAGCCATCCGTTCAAACAGAGCTTTGTTGAAATGATAATTGATCATACACGTCCCACGGAAATGGAAGTTACCGCGTTTGTCCAAATCAAAATTCCCAACCATTGTGTGGCTCGCCATGCCATAATTCAGAGGGAAATCGATTGATCCGCTGCCGGATAGTTTACACGTAGAAACATCGAGTGCGATAAGGTTACCCGGGTCTGAGGCATCCTCATATTTGGCTAAGGTGGAGATAACGTAGGATTGGTCCCGGAATCGAATCTCACCTTCAGGCGCTACAAGGTAGATGTCGCTCGCCTCACCAAGTGGATCCAAAAATGCTGGATACACGTTAAATGGTGGCCGAGAAGACGTCATGACACCGCAGGCAATCGGTTCACCATCTATATCCTCCAAGCCGTCCTTGATTGGAATGGCAACAGCGTTCGGGTCTATGCTGGCTTGGAATTTAATCCAACTTACCTTGAATTGGTCACAGGCTTGGGTCATCCTTGCGCCGCCATCAAAAACAAGAAATTCTTCACTGGCGATCATATTGACTGCGCCTGCGAAAGAAAAGTGAGGACTTAAACGAAAGTTATCACGTGCATATATGCTTCCATCTGCTTGAGTTTGAAATTTGTCGTCGACAAAGATGTGGTCGAGAATAATTTCTTGGACTCGCTTTTCGCCGTCTGTATATTGATACGCGCCCGTTCCTTGGTATGCGTAGCGTCCTGAAACTTCGATCTGAGCCTTTTCTATGAGGTGATGCTGTGTGGCTGAATTGGCGATGACGCGCGCATTCAGAAGAGGGTCCAATTCAGCCTGTTGCCGGATGGTGATGCGGCCGCTATCCGGATAGATGCGAGCATCGGCCACGGCTATTTCACTGACGCCATTGCATTGCACGATATCTTCTCCGACTAGATATGTGGCATAAGTGCTCAAGAAATGAAGAGAATCCTGTGTTGGATGTGTGCTGATGAAATTAGAGTGAACTCGGTTTTCGCTAAAATTTATAGGCAGTACAGTAATGTCTCGATCTGAAATCAGGTCAATTTCATCCTCATCGATGAACCACCTGAATTTATCCATGTAGCAGCGGTATTGCTGAATAGGGAGTTCAATGGCTGTTTCTCCTGAGTTTGGCGTGAATTCTCCAACTCGATCATCAAAGTCTATAGAACATTGAACATCATCCGTCGCAAATGCAGAGATGGACTTATTCTTCCCTTGCAGAACAAATGCGGCATGCTGAGAAAGCGTTTTCTCGGATTCAAACGTGAAGTCACTGGCCTTAAGACTTGCCTTCGTCAACTCCAATAGACCGGCACCTTTCATCCCCGTATCCGTTACAGTTATGCTTCCTGTAAGGGCTGCTTGCGCCTCGAATAATTCAAAAGGTCGTACGTCGCTGCTGAGGGTTAAAGTTCGTTGGTAAGGTTCAAAGCGAAGGCGTCCGCTTTCACCGGTTGCAAAAGGCACATTATCGATTTCATTCCAATCATGTCGCATGTTCGCAAATGAACCAATGATAGAATCTGGTAAGAATACCATAGCCTCTCCATCGACATGGGCATTTAAAAAGTTAACGACACCATCACCTCGCAACCCCGAGCCATCTAAGGATAAGGTAGACGTGAACTCAGCGGCACCTCCATATAGCTCGGAGCCATTTGCGGGAGTGATAGCGGTCATTCCGAGAAAGTTATCGGGCATAACAATCAAGGGTCGAGTGATATCAGGAACAATGCCTGCAGAAACGAGGGTGCCGGCTAATTTTAGGTTTTCACGGGTGAGTTCATCCAAGCCTTCAATCTTGAACGGCTCTACTGCATAATAAAATCGGTCCCTGTTGTACGCTGCTTCATATAGTCGGGGTTGATCGTAATAGACAAAGCTGGTTCCCTTGCTGGTGAATTCTGGATAAGACGGGAAACTTTCCGCTTTTTTCCCAGAGCGATTCGTCGGATGATCGATCGCCAATTGCCCTGAAATATCCTGCAAGGCGTTGTTTAACCATATCCTGCGTGGTCGCCCAATTACGTCTGTGGACTCGGTGTCATTTATGCTCAAGCGAACTTCCTCGATTTTATTGAAATCAATGGTAAAAGTCTCGTACGAAAACTCCAGTCCATGGCCGTTTAATTCAATGTTCCCCGCTCTGACTCTTCCATTAAACACCATGTCACGACCTGACTTAACCGTCACCACTGCATCATCGGGATCTATGGATACGTTTCGTCGATTGCTCAGTACCACGTTTTCCACTCCACGAATTTCCATAAATCCATTAATCAGGCTCCAGGTGGCGTTATCACCCATTTTTGGGGTAGAGTAAAAGCGAAGCTTGTCGTAGTCTCGTTTGCCTGTAGCATAGGCCATGTGTCCAAACGTTTTGGGCTGAATAGTTGCAAGTCGGTCCTCGACATCATACGAAAGGAAACCATCATTGGCTAGGTTCATCAGGATCGCTCTCGCTTGGATTTCACTCAGTTTAATGTACATCGAATAATCCATCGAGGTAAAGACTCTCAACCCGGTTTCACGTGTGAACCGGTACAATTCGACCACAGGGTGAATGGGATCGATGCCTTGAATGGCGTCGAATGCTTGTTTTTCAAAATAGTTGAAGCTCGTGAATTCGGCGGCATTGGCTCTAGCCAAAAGAGGAGATCCAATCTTTATGAGAGGTTGCCCAATTTCCCATGAGAAGCCTTCAACATCCCAACTCAATTGATGATGGCTATCCTTGAAAGCCTGCTGCCCAATCCCTTCCATTTGTCGAGTGACCGAAACAATGTTGGGAGCAGTTTGATACCGGACATTGCAATCTGGGTGAGACAAGGTGTCACCGCGGTAGTGAACCTCACTCAAAACATGCACCGCGCTCCACCCGGATTGCCTGATAATGATTTCGTCTGCCGCAAAGTGCATGAACACAGTGTCGGACTGCATAAGATGCATGGTGGCTTGTACTGAGGAGCTAGAAATTCCTCGTATTTGAGATCCCCGAACCTGCAATCCTCCAGAATAGCGAAAGGATTGAAACAGGCTGTCCAGGACCAAATTGTTCTCCCTGCACCGAATGGCAGGATAGGATTTTGAATCGGGTGTTTTCTGTGGCTCAAGTTTGGCGCTGAAGTTTCCAGTTAATGGAGTAGATGAAAACGAAGAATAAAACAGTGCATTTGGACTCTTGTAATCATCTTGGTCCAAGTCGATTGTACCCGCTGGCAGCATAGCATAGGTTGCTTCGGGGTTAAAGCTTGTCCCATACCATGGAAATCGACTTTCGGATATCTGGCAATCTCGGCTGGTCAGGTCCCATTGACCCGCAACGTTTTCAAAGCGCATCGTATCGCCTTGGAAATGAGCGAAAACGCTGCACGAATCAAAGCGCAACATGGGCTTGTTGTCAATGATTTCGAAGTACCAAGGTTTTCCATTGAGTTGCCATTCATGCCGGGCTCCCGAGCTCAGCACATCGTGCAACAAAAGATTTTCAGAAGCCGCTAAAAAAACAGCGATTTTTTTTCTCTGCCTTTTATCCTCCATCATAGACTGGATGATCTGATGCCACGAGTCCCAACGAATGAGTTGATTTTTCTTAATCAGCGCTTCC
>Ga0209308_10000144_pt1 | contig 68964 bp, 72 predicted proteins | sample COGITO_mtgs_1204_3_FD_184806 | JGI IMG/M metagenome (GOLD analysis project Ga0209308, IMG submission 184806) | Pelagic marine microbial communities from North Sea - COGITO_mtgs_120405 (SPAdes) (version 2) | ecosystem: Environmental > Aquatic > Marine > Epipelagic ... | reverse complement strand
CTACATATCTATTTATTAAGTAATGAATTTTATTTCTCCTGAATGGCAGAAGCTTCTTGACCCTTACAAGAAGGACTTCTTCGGAATTAAAAAAGACAAACGAATAGAACTTTGGCAAAAAATCCTATCAGCATTGCCCATCCCTTTAGATAAGACAGTAGAAATGTCTTCGGAAGTAAAAATAAATTTTAATTGGACATCTCAGGATAGCGATAAAACAAAAGACTTGTTGTTGCAGCTAGTTCCTTGGAGAAAAGGGCCTTTTTCAATAAATGAAGTGTTTATTGATAGTGAGTGGTGTTCCCATTTTAAATGGGATCGCTTCTTAGAGCTTAATTTGGATCTGAATGATAAGACGATATTAGACGTCGGTTCGGGTAATGGTTATTACGGATTTAGAATGTTGGGTTTAGGCGCTAAAGAGGTTTTATGTTTGGAACCAAATCTGACACACTTTTCTCAATTTTTGGCCATAAATAACTTTGCTCAATCAAAGAAAATACAAATGTTACCAGAGAGATTGGAGTCTATTCAGATAGCTAATCCTTATTTTGATGTGATATTTAGCATGGGTCTTTTATACCATCAAAGAGATCCAGGAAAACACCTAAGATTGTTAGCTTCCCACTTAAAAAAAGAAGGGAGAATCGTCATCGAAACAATAGTGACTCCTGAAGATTATGAAGAAGTTCTTGTGCCTAGTGACAGGTATGCAAATATGCCTAACGTTTGGTCAGTTCATAACGAGATAGGTTTAGAAAAACTTATCCTTGAACAAGGTCTTGAACTTATTGACTCTACTGAAGCCATAATGACTACTATTGAAGAACAAAGGGCCACTCAATGGATGCCGTTCGGATCTTTTGAATCTGCTTTAGAGGAGGGCAACCACGAGAGAACAATAGAAGGTTTTCCGGCTCCTTTAAGGAAGTTTGTTGTTATTACGATTCAGAATAATCAACTTTAGTCCCTATCCATCTGTCCACTAAAATTTTAGCAAATGGCTCATCTGTTTTGGCTATTCTTATAGCCTCTTCTTGGGCGAATTCTAATAAGTCAGAGTCTCGTATAGGGTCGGCAATTTTTAAATCCATAAGTCCAGATTGTCTTACTCCATAAATGTCACCTGATCCTCTGAGCTCTAGGTCTTTTTCTGCTATAACAAAACCATCATTAGTTTCTTCCATGGTTTTTATCCTCTCTTGAGCTATTGCAGTTAGAGGGTCTTTATAAAGCAAAAGACAATGTGAATCTGAGTCTGCTTTCCTGCCAACTCTGCCTCTTAGTTGATGAAGCTGTGATAGTCCTAATCTTTCAGGATTCTCAATAATCATTAATGTTGCTTCTGGTACATCAACACCTACCTCTATAACTGTAGTGCAGACTAAGAGTTGTATCTCGCCCTCACGGAATTCATTGATTACTTTATCTTTTTCTTTCTTTTTGAGACGGCCATGAACTAGCCCAGTTTTTATGTTTGGTACGGACTTTTTGATATCTAAAAACAGCTCTTCTGCAGATTGAGCTTCTAATTCTTCTGATTCTTCAATTAAGGTACACACCCAATAGACCCTTTGGCCTTCAAGACACACTTCTTCAATTCTTTTCATTACTTTGTCTCTCATGGAGCTAGGCCTTGAAGAAGTTGTAACTGGTTTTCTGCCAGGTGGTAATTCATCAATAATGGAGGTTTCTAGAGAGCCATACACAGTCATTGCTAGAGTTCTAGGTATTGGAGTAGCTGTCATTATCAATTGGTGGGGGCTGCGCTTTTTTGAACCTCCTTTTTCTAACATAGAAAATCTTTGATGCACTCCAAATCTGTGCTGTTCATCTATTATAGTTAATCCCAACCTATTAAAGATTACATCTTTTTGAAAAAGAGCATGAGTGCCAACAAGAATATCTATTGCACCTTCTTCTAATTCTGAAACTATCTTTTTTCTTTTTGAAGCTGTGGTAGAGCCAGTAAGAATTGCAACTTTTAAATCAAGAGGGCTAAACCACTCAGATAAAGTCTGATGATGTTGTTCAGCTAGTATCTCCGTTGGACACATAAAGGCTGTTTGCCATTCATTCTCAGCAGTATGAAGTGCTGCTAAAGCACCCACTAGGGTCTTACCGGAACCAACATCCCCTTGAAGCAGTCTGCGCATAGGAGACTGAGCAGTTAAGTCATTACAAATTTCATCCCAACATCTATTTTGTGCATTGGTTAAATGGAAATCTAGAGATTTAAGAAATACGCCTTCTTTAGATGGCTTGGCTCTCATTACTGGACCTTCTCTGCCTTCCAGCTCATTTTTAAGTATTCCTGCACAGAGCATATGCGCAATAAGCTCTTCTTTGATAAGTTTCTTCTGAGCAGGATGATTGCCACTTAACAGGACATTCAGGTCTATATCTGCAGGGGGATTGTGTATGAATTTTAATGCTTGAAACAGATCAGAGAATTCATCGTTAGAGTTTTTTACTTTTTCTTCTTCAAATAAGTTATTTATTTCACAATAGCTTATAGCTCCTGAGATAATTTTTCTTAACCTACCCTGTTGAAGCTTTGAAGTAGATGCGTAAACAGGTGTAAGACTTTTATCTACTTCTACAGAATCTGCTCTTTCAAATACTTGGTACTGAGGATGAATCATTTCTTTTCCAGAAGGTCCATGCCTTATGGTTCCGTAGCATCTTATTCTAGACCCCTTTTTAAGGGCTTTGTGCTGCGCAAAGGCAAAATTGAACATCCTCATTGTTAATCGACCAGTTCCATCGTATATCTCAGTGAATAGCATTCGTCTTCCTCTGAAAACAACCGTTGATTTAATTATCTCTCCTTCTATAAGGACAGGAATTTCATACGGCGCTTCTCCTAGTGAGGTAAGTTTGGTTCTATCCTCATAACGATAAGGAAGATGAAAAACAGCATCTTGTATAGTTGTAATGCCCAACAAAGAAAGAGATTCAGAGACTTTTGGACCTACTCCTTTAAGTTTTTCGACAAGATGGCTGGTTGTTTTGCCTTCAGGCATGAATTGATGTTAGCTTTTTTCCTTGATGATGATTGCTTCTACTTCAATCAATGAGTCTAAAGGCAATCTAGCAACTTGTAGCGCAGCACGTGCCGGGTAAGGCTCTTCAAAATAATCTAGCATAATCTCGTTTACTTTAGTGAACAGAGAAAGGTCTTGCAGGGAAATATTAAGTTTTACAATATCGTTAAGACCACAACTGGCTGCCTTACAAACAGCCTGAATGTTATCAAATACTCTCCTTATTTGATTTTCTTCACCTTCCACTAATTTCATTGTTTCTGGATCTAAGGGAATCTGACCTGAAAGAAAAATATTATCACCCACTCTAATTGCTTGCGAGTAAGGTCCTATAGCGTTCGGTGCTTCTGAAGTTTCAATTTTTTGTTTCATAATACTAATGCAGGGTTTTTGCTTTTCGCATTTCTTGATCATGTATCCTATTTACGGATATTATCGCTTTGTGTGTTTTTAGTCTCCTAATAACTTTAGATAAGTTCAGTCTGTCGGAGACCTGAAGATCAATGTTAAATTCATAAATACCAGCTTCAGGTTCGTGAGTTTTTATAGAAGAGATATTAGTATCTGTTTCAGCAATAGATGATGCTATGTTGGCCAGAAGTCCAGGCTCGTCATTGGCAATAATCTTTATCTCCACTGAGAAAGTTCTACTTAATTCTTCATGCCAATTAAGAGGAAAGCATTGAGTAGGATCCTCTCTGACAGCTAATATATTCTTACACCGTTCTTGGTGGACAACAAGACCTTTTTCGGCGGTAAGATGGCCTATAACAGAGTCACCAGGGATAGGTTTACAGCAGGGTGCATAGTTGACTATTAGACCTTCTGAGCCAGTAATCTCCAGAGGAACAATGGCCTTAGATTTCTTATTTCCTTTTTGATTCAAGGAGTTTGAAATTTGTATTGCTACAATATTGCCCACTCTTTTTCCCAATCCAATTTCTTCTAATAGTTTATTTAAACTCCTTACCCCGAGACCATCAAGAGCACTTCTTAATTCATCCTTGCCTAAATCTCTTAACCTTATATCCATTGATTTAAGAGATTGATCCAATAGTTTTTTACCAAATTTCTTTGCTTCCGACATCTTTAAGTTACTAAGGTAGTGCCTGATACTATTTCTTGCTCTAGGCGTAACAGCGAAGTTCAGCCATGCTGGTGAAGTCTGAGGCAACTGGTCTCTCAATATTTCTATGGTTTGTCCGCTCTCTAAAGGGACGCTTAAAGGAGCAAGTTTTCTATTAATTCTGCAAGCTCTGCAATGGTGACCAATATCTGTGTGCACGGCATAAGCAAAATCAATAGCTGTAGAACCTGCAGACATTTCTATTATTTTTCCTTGAGGAGTAAAAACGTAGATTTCATCGGGAAATATATCAGTCTTTACTGATTCTATGAATTCTTGAGAAGAATCATAGCTTTCGCTCATTTCTAAAAGGTTTGCAACCCATCTTCTAGCTTTTATTTGAGGGCTTGTATCTGATTTATTACCTGATTTATAAAGCCAATGAGACGCAATGCCATTTTCTGCCATATCATCCATTTCTTGGGTTTTTATTTGAATCTCTACGGAAAGGCCTTCAATTCCAACAACTCCTGTGTGTATAGATTGGTAGCCATTTGATTTAGGCAGTGCTATGTAATCTTTAAATCTTCCATCCACAGGTTTGTAAATGCTATGGACTAAACCAAGTGCCTTATAACAATTCTCAGGAGTGTCTACGATAATCTTTAAAGCAAAAACATCCATGATCTCAGCAAAAGATCTCTTCCTTTCCTTCATCTTGCGATAAATGCTGTAAATATGTTTTTCCCTGCCTTGAATCAAAGCGGGCAATCCATCTTGATGAAGTCTTTTTTCTAGATCTTTTTGCATTTTCTTAATAACTTTCTTTTGACTGCCTCTATTCTTTTTTATTGCGGCAGTTAGGCGCTCATGTCTGGTTGGGTAGATTATCTGAAAAGCTAAATCTTCAAGCTCTCTGTAGACATTATTCATTCCTATGCGATGTGCAATTGGAGAATAAATCTCTAATGTTTCTTTGGCTATCCTTAATTGTTTTTCTCTATCTAAATAGAATAGGGTTCGCATGTTGTGAAGTCTGTCGGCAAGCTTAACGACAATGACCCTAATATCTTTAGCCATGGCAAGAACCATTTTTTGGAAATTCTCGGCTTGAGCTTCAGTTTGAGTAGAAATTTTCAGTTGATCGAGCTTACTGACTCCATCAACGAGGTTTGCAACATCTCTATTAAATTTTTTTTCGATAAGACTTTTTGGGATACCGGAGTCTTCTATAACATCGTGCAGCATTGCAGCGGAAAGGCTGTCTTCATCCATTCTAAATGAACCTAAAATACTAGCCACTGCAATTGGGTGGCTAACGTACGGATCGCCGCTTGAACGAAATTGACCTGAGTGAGCTTCGCAGGCTAATTCATAAGCCCTTTCTACTTGTTCAACCTCTTTTGGTCCCAAGTAATCAGAAAGTTTTTTTGATAATGCGTTTATCGAGTCCATAGTTATTCAAAAATATAAATGAAGTATCTCTATTTTTGAGCCTATTGGCTAATAAAAGGGAAGGAAATTATCTTTTAGGGAAGTCTTCAGCTGATAATTCTTCAGAAAATTCTTGTTCTAGGTCTGCAATATCAACTTTTAGGTCATTGACGTTTTCAACAGTGACCGTTCCAGCTTCAATTTCTCTTAAAGCCATAACAGTAGGTTTATCATCTTCCCACTCCAAGGTGGCTCTTCTTCCACCAGTTGCGAGTTGTCTAGCTCTTTTAGCAGCTAGGATAATTAGTTCATATCTAGTAGATACTTTTTCTAGAGCATCTTCTACTGTAATTCTTGCCATATCTCTATATCTTTGATTAAGGGGAGCGCATTCTACTCGATAGGGCTCTATTGATCCAGCAATTGGTTTAAAGAGTTCTTTACAAGCTCTTGTCTTTCTTGAGGAATTTCCTTATCAAGATCAATAATAAAGATTAAATCTTTAACGGCTGCTTCAAAATCATCATTTATGATGATTTTATCAAAAGAACACCCATTGATTATTTCTATCTTGGCTTGGGCAAGTCTCTTCTTTATGTCGTCCTCTGAATCTTGATTTCTTTTATTTAACCTTTCTCTCAAGTCCTCAAGTGAAGGAGGTAAAATAAATATTGAAACGGCATCAGGGTAGTTTTCTTTAATCTGTTTTTCCCCTTGCCAATCTAACTCCAGGATAATATCGATATCTTTGTTGAGCTGTTCTTCTACCCATTTCCTTGGAGTTCCATAAAAATTACCAAAAACTTCTGCAGATTCTAGAAGCTCTACTTTCTCAGACATTTCTTGGAATTCTTCTTTTGTTTTAAAAAAATAGGATTCCCCATTAGTTTCATTTTTTCTTTTTGACCTTGTGGTACAAGAGATTCCAAGCCTAAGATTTCTTTTCGACGAATTCTCAAGCAATGACTTGATCAAAGTGGTTTTTCCTGCCCCGGAGGGTGCTGAAATTACAAAAAGTTTGCTCATATTAAATAAAAGAAGTTTATTGTAGGTCAAATGCAATTAAAATAGATTATCAAATAGGTATTTTTATAATCAAATTGATAAATAAAACACAAAATAAGTTTTTTTCTCTAGCAATTAAAGAGCAGGCGTTATTGTTTGGTGATTTTACATTGAAGTCGGGTAAGAAAAGTCCTTATTTTTTTAATATAGCCTCCCTGTTAGAAGGCGGCTTTCTTTACGATCTTTCTTTGATGTATTTGGACGAAGTGGAGCAGCTTCAAGAACCTTACGATGTAATTTTTGGTCCAGCTTATAAAGGCATACCGATAGCATCAAGTCTCGCTACGCAATTAAGCGCAAAAAATTCTAAAGCGTACCCAGTCTGTTTTGACAGAAAGGAAGAAAAAGATCATGGAGAAGGAGGAATTCTTATTGGTTCTGTTCAAGATAAAAGAGTGTTAATTGTTGATGATGTTTTAACTGCAGGTACTGCTTTAAGGAATTCAATAAATTTAGTTAATAATTCCGGAGGTAGAGTTGTAGCAGCTGTAGTAGCGCTTGATAGAGAAGAAAAAAACGAAGATGGAGAAACTGCGAAGGAAAGACTGCAAGCTGAATTAGATATACCCATTCAATCAATAGCTTCTATTTCAAAACTTACGAGTTTCTTAGAAAAAGATGGCAATCTTCAGGAACAAGCAAATCTTATAAAAAACTATTACTCTGAATAATGTTTACTGGAATTGTCCAAGAGCTCGGCAGCGTTAATGCGTTACTAAAAAATGAATCGGGTTTTACCTTGGAAGTTGGTGTAAATGAAGGGTTTTCTGATGGATTGCTTATAGGAGCAAGCATCGCGGTTAATGGTTGTTGTTTAACTGTTACTGAATTTGACCAAAATTCTATTTCTTTTGATGTAATAAAAGAGACCATCAGAGTAACAAATTTAGAATACTTAGGATTGGCTGATAAAGTTAACCTTGAAAGATCTCTAAAATATGGAGATGAAGTTGGCGGTCATATTCTTTCTGGTCATGTTTCTTGTGGTGCCGAGGCAATATTAAAAAAACAAGAAGGAGAAACAGAACTGGTCATGAAATGCCCTGCTGAGTGGAGAAAATATATTCTTCTTAAGGGCTATGTGGCGGTTAACGGTGCCAGCTTAACAGTAGCTAAAGTATCTCAAGATGGTTTCTCTGTGTTTTTGATACCAGAAACTCTTGCTTCTACAAATTTATCTCTTATCGGAGATAAAGATCAAGTAAATATAGAGATAGATCAAGCCACGATGGCTGCTTTTACAGCTGCTGAAACTTGACTTGAAGAATAACTAGTTTCTCCGTAAGCTAGTGAATATGTGGAAATATCTTGTTATCTTTCTTGCTTTCTTAATTTCTTCTTGCAGTCACGAAGATCCTTTCAACACAGACTCAGCAAACAGTTATCAATCTACTTACAACCCCAGTGACAGTGGCGATTTTATAATAATAGGTGCTAGGGTTCTTACAGGAACAGGAGAAGATTACCCTTCGGCCGATGTATGGATATCCAATAACAAAATAAAATCCGTCGGTACGGACTTAAATTATCCTGCAGACATGAGGTTAATTGACGCAACAGGAAAGTGGTTAACTCCTGGAATTATAGATATCCATTCTCATATGGGTGTTTATTCCTCGCCAAGCCTGAGATCAAACTCAGATGGTAATGAAGCTACTGATCCTGTCACGCCGCATGTGTGGGCAGAACATTCTGTTTGGACCCAAGACACTCAAATGCCTTTGGCCCTCAAAGGAGGCATAACAACATTTCATGTTCTACCTGGTTCGGCCAATCTTTTTGGAGGCAGAGGAGTGACACTTAAGAATGTTTGGTCAAGAACAATGCAAGGAATGAAATTTCCAAATGCTCCTTATACATTGAAGATGGCTTGTGGTGAAAACCCAAAAAGAGTTTATGGAAATTCTAACAGGGAGCCTTCTACAAGAATGGGTAATGTGGCAGGGTATAGAAAAGCTTGGATTCAAGCAGAAAAATACAAAGAACAACGCGGAGTTACTAGAGATCTAAAACTAGAAACTCTAGCTGGAGTGCTGGATGGAGAGATATTGATACAGAACCACTGTTATAGAGGGGAAGAAATGGCAGTTATGCTCGATATAGCTGAAGAATTTAATTACAAGGTAACCACTTTTCACCATGCAGTAGAAGCTTACAAGGTTGCTGACCTGCTGGCCAAAAATAATGTATGTGCTGCAATGTGGGCAGATTGGTGGGGTTTCAAACACGAGGCTTTTGACATGGTCTGGGAAAACGTAGCTATTGTTGATCAAGCGAATAACGCAACTGGATGTGCAATAGTCCATTCTGATTCTCCGATAGGCATACAGCGATTAAATCAAGAAGCAGAAAAAGCAAGATCAGCAGGAGTTAGGGCAGGTTTTGATATTCCAAGATCCAGAGCGATCCAATGGATAACAAAAAACCCTGCAAAAGCTTTAGGTATTTTAGATGAAGTTGGAACCTTAGAGCCTGGTAAGATGGCTGATGTGGTTATTTGGGACCAAGATCCTTTTAGTGTTTATGCTAAAACAGAAAAAGTTTTTATCGATGGTTTGATTCACTATGATCATAAAGACCCCTCAACTCCTAAACCGACTGACTTTGAGTTAGGACTCTTAAAACCAGGAAGCGATAGATTGTGAAAACGCTAATCTTCTTTTTTTCTTTGGTTTTCTCTCTTATTGTTCAAGGAGAAGGGCTTCTCTTGAAAGGTGGAACTGTTCACACTGCGGATTCGGAGGGGGTACAAAAAAATACTGATATTTATATCAAAGATGGAAAAATTATTAAGGTAGGAAAAGACTTGCAGGTCGATGCTTCTCGAGTAGAAGACTTAAACGGAAAAATAGTAACACCTGGTTTTATAGCTCCATACTCTCAATTGGGAATAGTGGAGATTGAAGCTGTAGCCGAGACCAGGGATGACAGGTCAACAGTGTATTCCTCAGGCCTGAGCATTGTTTCAGCTTTTAATCCGCACTCTACTTTAATTCCTTATAACCTTAGAGGCGGCATAACAACTGCTCTTTCCGTACCTAGTAGCTCAGGATTGTATTCCGGCTTGGCTTCTTCTTTTTCTTTATCAAGCAGCTTAGAAGGAAGTTTAATTAGTCGAGACATCGCCTTGTTCGGTAGTGTAAGTTCCGGAGAGGGCTCAAGGGCAGCTAAGATGCTTTTACTTGAAGACAGTTTGGACGTAGCTTCTAGAGTCATAGAAGCAAACGGTTGGAATGATGAAAAAGGCCTGCCGTCCTCTTCCAGTTATTCCAGCAGAGATATCATCGCTTTGAAAAGAGTCCTTTCTAGAGAGATACCCCTTGTTGTAAGAGCAGACAGGGCTTCAGATATCCTATTCTTAATTAACTTTTCTATAGAAAAAAATATTAGATTAATACTAAGAGGAGGTTCAGAAGCCTGGATGGTAGCAAGACAGTTAGCCAAAACAAATACCCCAGTTATTCTTGAACCAATTAATAATCTTCCAGGATCTTTTAATCAATTAGGCTCGAGATTAGATAATGCTGCCATACTCAATAAGGCGGGGGTTAAGATTCTCATAGCTTCCCATGAAACGCACAACAGTTATCTGAGTCGACAGGCCGCAGGTATAGCTGTTTCTTATGGACTGCCTTGGGACATAGCCCTTAGAGCAATAACAAGTAACGTGGCTGAAGTTTTTGGTTTAAAAAAAATTGGCATGATCAAAGAAGGGTACAGAGCAGATTTAATAATCTGGGAGAAAGACCCTCTTGAAGTCTCTGCTTTTGCCCAGCAGATTTATATCTCAGGGAGATTAATGTCCAGCGAATCCAGATCGACCCGTTTAAGAGACAGGTACCTTAATTTGGACTAGTTGTTATTGGACTAGTTGTTCTTTTACAAGCCTACTAACCGTTGACATGTCAGCTTTTCCAAGCAATTTAGGTTTTAAACTACTCATAACCTTTCCAATATCTTTCATAGAGCTTGCTTCAGAACTGATAATTTCTGCTTTGACAATTTGCAAAAGATCATCGTTAGATAGTTGTTCTGGTAGAAATTCAGACAGCATGGTAATTTCATTTTTCTCTTTTTCAGCTAATTCAGGTCGGTTAGCCTCTTGAAATTGAGATGCAGCATCTTTTCTTTGCTTAATCATCCTTTGGAGAATAGAAATTACAAAAGTATCATCAAGGGTTACTTTATTATCTATCTCTTCTTTTTTTAGTTCGGAAATAGCCATACGAAGAGTCGTAACAATTTCTTTATCTCGATTTCTCATGGCTGTTTTAACAGCCTCTTGAATTAGCGGTAGGAGTGTTATTTCCGCCATGAATTTAGAATATTTACTTTAGAAACGAGGAGGACGTCCCAATCTGTTAGTTCTTTGATTTTTCTGTTCTCTCTTAACCGCAGCAGCTTTTTTTCTTTTTAAAACGGCAGTGGGCTTTTCGTAGAATTCTCTTTTTCTAACTTCTGGAATAATTCCTGCCTTTTCCACGGCACGCTTGAACTTTCTAAGTCCAATGTCAAATGATTCGTTAGGTCTAATTTTTATTGATGGCATATACTTTAACCCCTACGGGTTGCGCAATTCTATAGAAGCCTTTTTATTTTGGAAAGCCTTTCTTTTTTTTTATTTGTCCGCAGAATGTAAGTTATTGAGTTGATCAAATGAAAGTATTAGGTATAGAAACATCTTGTGATGAAACTGGCATAGCTATTTATGATGGTAACTCTAATCAGATAATATCTGAAAAACTTTTTAGTCAAGCCGCAAAACATTCAGATTACGGCGGTGTAGTTCCCGAACTAGCCTCTCGAGATCACGTCAAAAAATTGATCCCTTTGCTTTCTGAAACAATCAAAGAATCCGGTATTAATGCTAATGCTCTCGATGGTATTGCTTATACGGCAGGCCCTGGGCTGAGAGGGCCTTTATTGACAGGTGCAGCCTTAGCACAAGCATTGGGGTTGGGTTGGGGAATTCCTTGTATAGGTGTTCATCATATGGAAGCTCATTTATTGATCAACTTATTAGAAGATCCTGCACCATCTTTTCCTTTCCTTACTTTATTGATTTCAGGAGGACATTGCTTAATTATCAGAGCTGATGATTTTAGTGAATACAAAGTTTTAGGTCAAAGTAGAGATGACGCAGTGGGAGAAGCCTTTGATAAAGTAGCTAAGTTATTAGATTTGGGTTATCCAGGAGGGCCAAAAATAGAAGAGCTGGCTACCAGAGGAAATCCCAATGCTTTTGATTTCCCCAGGCCAATGACCAAAGAGTCTCACCTTGATTTTAGTTTTAGTGGTTTGAAAACAGCTGTTTTGTACGCCTTTAGAAGCGAAAAAAATCCATCGGATACTTTTAAAGCTGATCTAGCAGCTTCCTTTCAAGAAGCTGTAGCAGAAACTTTATTTTTGAAATCTCAACTGGCAATTGCACAAAATGGTCTAGACAAGCTGGTGATTGGAGGAGGGGTTGCTTCAAATAAATACATTAGAAAGAGGTTAATCGAAGGCTTGAAAGGTAATAAAATATTTTTTCCTCCCATCAACAGGTGCACAGATAATGGAGCAATGGTGGCAGTCACTGGGCACTACAGATTAAGTAAGAAAAATATATCAAGCGATATAGTAATTAGACCAAAATGGAATTTATCGGAGTTATAGTCAATGGATAAGGTTTATATAAAAAATTTAAAAGTTGAGGCAATCATTGGAATCTTTGAATGGGAGAGAGAAGTAAAACAAATAATCTCAGTAGATATAGAGATGGACTTTGACCATAAAAAGGCTGCAAAGTCGGATGATATAAAGGATGCGCTTGATTACAAGAAGGTTGGAAAAATAGTAACAGCTTATGTTAAAAAATCTAAATTTAATCTTGTAGAAAGACTTGCTGAAAAAATAGCGCAAATAATTTTAAAAGAGTTTCCTGTATCAAGTCTAACAGTTTCTGTAACTAAGCCCGGTGCAATGAGAGGTTCAGAATCAGTTGGCATAAGAATTACTAGACCCTAATGCACCAAGTATATGTCAGCATCGGGAGCAATATAGATCCAAATAAGAATATAACAATAGTTAAGGGCCACCTAAATGGTCTCTTTGATTGCACTTTTTCTAGTCTATATGAAACTATTTCAGAGGGGTTTGAAGGCAATAATTTTATTAACTGTGTTGTAGGATTTGAAACTGATATAGAGCTTATTGAATTGAGAGAGAATTTAAAAAAGATAGAAAAGAATATGGGTAGAACATTGAGTCAAAAAGGAATGTCAAATAGGGTTATTGATTTAGATTTAATTCTTTATGGAAACCTTGTAACTGAAGATGAGAATTTTGATATACCTAGTAAAGACATTGAACATTTCGCTTTTATTCTGGAGCCTTTAGCAGAAATAGCTGGTGATCTTAAACATCCTATTTCCAAGAGATCCTTTTCTTCAATGCTGAAACATCTTAAATCTTAGTTTGCTCCCACAAAAATAAAGTATAAATAAATAAAAAAAAGTATGTTTTAACTAGAGAATAATAGAGAATAAAATTCATGATAAAGAAATTAGTATTCCAACCAATCTTATTTATATTTTTTTTAACTAGCTGTGCTACGACTGTAGACGGATTGCCATCTACGAGAGTTATTACTGATACTCAGGGAGTAGAGATGCAAAAGTACAACCAAGACTTATATGCTTGCAGACAATATGCTGCACAAGTCAATGTAGGAAGTGACGCTTTAGCTGGACTAGTAGCTGGAGCTATATTTGGTGCAGCTTTAGGGGCAGCGATTGGCAATAGTGATACAGCAGAGAGAGGCGCCAGTGTAGGAGCGGTCTCTGGAGTTACAGAAGGCGCTTCTGATGCCCTCAGTGAACAAGATATGGTTATAAAAAATTGCTTGATAGGAAGAGGGTATAAGGTCCTTAACTAGTTTTTTTGATAGAGAAGTAAGGATACCAAGAAACATTTATCAATTTATTTAGATATTCTCTCCAAGGGCTCGAGCCCTTTCCAAAACTGATTCTTCATCCGCTTTTAGGTGCTTGACGGCGAGAAATAGTGTGATTGATGGAATAATTAAGATGAAAAGTATTAACCCCATTGAGGTTTGCATGGCTTCACCTGCTGCATATCCTTGAGATTCAAATAGATCGCTTATTCTTCCTAAAGTGTAGGGCCCTAGAGCCAAACCAATCATGCTTAAGGTTAAAATAAAGAAAGCTCCCGCCATTGCTCTCATCCTTGGCAGTACTAAGTTAGTTACCGTTGTTGCAGCACAACCCACGTAAACTGCACTTCCTATGTGGTAGAGAAAGTTAAAGGCAATCGATATATTTCTAGATTCCGAGTAAATCATTCCTAGGCAACCTATGGCAGTTATTAAAACTCCTCCAACAAAGATTACATATAACCTTCCTCCTACATACTTATCTCTAAGCTTATCGCCGATAAAGCCGCCTCCAATAACGCCTATAAAGGATCCTATTGCAGTTAAGAGACCAACCAGAGTTCCTATTTCTAGGGCGGTCATACCATGATAATTTATATAAAAGGATGGGGTAAAAGCAGAGTAAGCATATCCAACAAAAGGTATGCATGGAAAAGAGATAAAAGAATAAACTATGGCCTTGCTCCTAAACATTAAAGTAAAAGCAACAATGTCTCTGTAGTTGAGACTTTGTATCCAGGTGCACACTAAATAGGCCCCGATTCCCCAAGCTACCCATTGTAAGAAATCACCTGTGACGGTATAGAGGGAAAAGCATAATATAAAAATTAATGATGCGATTACAAAATTAGTTATGAGGGCTTTAGTCGTATTCTCTGATCCAATAAATGACAAAGGAGTAAGCCCAATAAACTCTTTAAAAGTGTCTTTGAAAGGATGTTTGCTTGGCTCAGTGACAATATTTTCGCTTAATCCTCTTATCGGTTCTTTTATAAAAAAATAGGTGACAATAGAGAGGAGTATTCCAGGAAGGCCAACTCCCATGAAAGCAGCTTGCCATCCTTTAAGCCCAAAAGGAGCTTGTGAGACATCCGGGTAAGCAGAATTCCACGTATCTAAAATCCATCCTCCAAGAAATAATCCAATTCCGGCACCAAGATAAAGACCGCTAGAATAAATGGAAAGGACCGTAGCGCGAACCCTGGGAGAGAAGTAATCAGATAAAAGAGAGTATGCTGAAGGTGTTGCAGTGGATTCTCCTATACCTACACCGAAGCGATATATGGAAAGGCTTAAGAAAGATTTTGCAGTTCCAGATAAGAAAGTCATTAGACTCCAGAAAGCTAATCCAATACTGATAAGATTTTTTCTATTCCAGGAATCAGCTAATTTCCCCATAGGAATACCTACAACCGAGTAAAAAACTCCAAAAGCAGTACCGAATAAGAATCCAATATCGCTGTTTGAAATACCAAGATCAGCTTTTATATCTTCAGCGAGGATTGATATTATTTGTCGATCTACAAAATTAAAGATGTACACTACGACAAGCAGTCCTAATGCTATTTTTGCATGACGACCGCCCACTACAGAACCTTCTTTCTCAGACATAATTTCCCCTATTAGTGGAGCTTAAAGCTCCGGTATTAAATTTAGGATTCTATTTTTGCAGTCGCATTTCCAGTCACAACAGGGACTTCATTTTGATTGGTTGTAACCACTTCAAGATCTATAACTCTCTCGCCGTCTTGATCTCTAATATCTACTATTGTGGCGGTGCTTTTTAGGGTATCTCCTGGCCATACTTGATTAGTAAACCTAACTCCGTACTTAGTCAAAGCGCCATCTCCAACATAGTCCGTTAACATTGTTCCAGTAAGTCCCATCGAGAGCATGCCATGAGCAAAAACACTCGGGTATCCAGCAATTTGTGTTGTAAAAATTTCATCCGTGTGAAGAGGATTATAGTCTCCAGACGCTCCTGCATATTGAACTATTTGGGTTCTTTTAAGGTCTTCAACTAGCGTGGCCGTATGAGTGTCTCCAATATTTATTTCGTTTTCTTTTAACATTTAATACTCCTAACTATCCACTGCTCTTTCTGTTTGAACTCCGACTCCAGTAGCTGTGATTACTAAGTCACCATTTTGATTTCTATATTCAGTAACACTCTCACTGAATTTAAGTTTACCGGCTCTTTTACTTTCTTTTTCCCAAGCTTTACCTGGTTTTGTAGTGGCGCTTAGCGTATCACCGGCTTTGACGGGTAGGTGATACTCAAAGTGCTGCTCTGCGTGTAAACCCATGGCAGCTCCACCTCCACCACCAGAACCCGAAGAGGGCTTGCTTCCAGTTGCTTCTTTACCAGATCCAAACCATCCATCACCTCCAACTTTAGGTCTTAGAAAATATTCTGGATCAAATTGCGCACTTGATTGAGCAAAAGTAGGAGGAGGAATAATACCTCCAATTTCTGTACTTTTTGCATATTCTTCATCGTGATAAATTGGATTACTATCACCGACAGATCTAGCAAACATCATTATGTGACTAGCTTCAATTAAAAATTTATCTACTGCCATTTTTTCTCCTATTTAAAATTCTTCTCAATTAATTCCCATCCAGAATCAGCCAATCCTTTTACTCCACTGGCTCTTTCAGCTGCCTGCTTACTAGCTGCAGTCCCATCTCTTACTCTCCCTAATATCCCTTGTAAGATTCCAGCCAGCTTAAAAAGATTATAGGCTGTATACAAGTCCCATTCATCCATTAAGTCTATTCCAATATTCTCACTATAGATTTTTACGTAGTCTTCGATAACCGGTATGCCTTTTTCTCTGCAGTAACTTGCGTCAGCCATCTTTGGATTTAAGGTGTATTGTAGGCAATGGTAGTTAAAATCCGCACAAGGGTCTCCGAGGGTTGATAGTTCCCAATCTAATATGGCAATCACATTTGGGTCTGTTGCTCCAACCATAACGTTGCTCAGACTGTAATCGCCATGAACAATGCTAGTTTGCTTTTCTGCGGGTAGATTGTCAGGTAGCCAGTTTATTAAATTATTCATTGATTCAATATTTTCTGTTTCTGAATCAATATATTGTTTAGACCACCTAGAAACTTGCCTTCCTACATAATTTCCAGGCTTACCAAAATTCTCCAGTCCTACTTTTTCGTAATTAACAGAGTGAAGTTTTGCTATAGATTCATTCATAGAGAGGTACACGCCTCTAGCTTCTTCAAAATCTGATTCTTCCATGGCCGGATCCCAAAGAACCCTTCCTTCTTTAAACTCCATGATATAAAAAGGAGTGCCAATAATATCTTCATCTTCACATAGGGCATAACTTTTAGGAACTGGTACGTCGGTGTCGTTAAGTGCAGTGATAACTTTATATTCTCTATCAACGGCATGAGCTGATTTAAGTAATTTTCCTGGCGGCTTTCTTCTTAATACATATGACTGGGCTGGGCTGGAAACCTTGTAAGTCGGATTTGATTGGCCTCCTTTAAATTCCTCGACTGTTATAGGGCCATTAAAGCCTTCAACGTTAGAGTTCATATAATCTTCCAGCGCAGAAATATTGAATAGATGTCTTTCTAAGACTGGCATCGTGCCTATATTATCGTTATCTAATTCCATGTTTATCCTTATTTTGAATTATTGAAGATAGATAAAAGAAGTTCAAAAGTAAATAATTAAAGACCATTAAATAATAGAAGGGTTTTATGATCTGCCACCGTCAACTTTTAGAGTTTGTCCTGTAATGTACTTCGCCTCAGTTAAAAAATAGACAGCAGAAGATATATCCAATGGATTGCCAGCTCTTCCTAGATCTACTTTTTTGAGAATATTATTTTTTTCTCCTTCATCTATTTCACCACTTTCTGGCCATAAAATAATACCAGGAGCTACGGCATTAATTCTTACCTCTGGAGCCAGTTCCTTAGCAAGAGATTTAGTTAGAGTTTCAAGGGCTCCTTTTGCACTCGAATACAAACTGAAGTTTTTTATGCCTCTAGGTGCCAAAGAATCTGAAATATTTATAACAGAACCTCTAGTCTTCTTTAGGCCTTCCTGAAAGCCTTTAATGAGGAATAAGGGTGTTGTTGTGTTAGTGCCTAATAGATTATTCCATTGCTCTGCAGTGGCATCTTGAAGAGGAGTGGGATAGAAGCTTGAAGCGTTGTTTATCAGTACATCAATCTTTTCCGACACCTTATAAAATTCACTCACAGTAGATTCTATGGAGTCTAGTGAAGAGAAATCTGATTGTATGGCGAAACAAGAATCTGCTTCTTTATCATTAAGTTCTCGTACTAGATTTTCTGCTTCTTCTTTAGATTTATTGTAGTGAAAAACAACCTTATAATTTCTTTGATGGAAATAATTTGCCATAGAGGCGCCTATTCTTTTTGCACCGCCAGTGATAAATACAGTTTTTTCTCTCATCTTTACTTTATGAATTTATTAATAGTTTCTAACCTCTTTTCTTTGAGGTTTTGAGCAATTTCTTGCCCTTCTTTTAGTTTTTTAGAAGGCCTTAAAGCTTTCAAGTTTGATAAAAGAACACCCCAATCAATTTTTTCTTTCGAATCACTAATCATATTGAAAGTTTCACTGGCATTCATAAACCTTTCTTGTCGTCTAAAGGCATCTGTGGTTTGAAGAAGACTCAATATCCTTTCTGGATTGAAATTTACTTCTGACATAAAAAGAGTGAAGTGTCGAAAAACTTCTGAAAGCTGGGCGTGGTTTTTAGGAACATTAAATTTATTATTCACTTCCTTCATTTCTTTTGTATTTTTTAAAAGTACAGCCCATCTTACTTCGCTGCTTTTAGTTTTCTTTTTGATTTCTGCTAACGATTCAGTGTCAAGAGAATCTTCTTGAATTAGTGTTTTAAGGGCGCCGCACGCTCTTAGCGTTTCAAAATACTGTTCTGGACTTTCACAGTTAAGAGCTTTAACAGTTTCCATCCATATTCTTTCTTTTGATAAAGTTTCCAGCTCTCCTGAAAGTGCTATTTCTTTCATGGAATCTAGAGTGCTTTTTTCAATTGTAAACCCTAAGTGATATAGCTTGGCCATGAATCTACATACTCTATAAACTCTCAAAGGATCTTCCCCGAATGCATCGGATACTTTTCTTATTTTTTTATCTTCTATGTCTCTTCTTCCTTCATAAGGGTCTATAAGATTTCCTTTTAAATCTTGAGCAATAGCATTGATTGTTATATCTCTTCTTATGAGATCTTCTTCGAGAGTCACGCTGGAATCTGTATGAAAAATAAAACCTTTATGTCCTCTGCCAGATTTTCTTTCCGTCCTGGCCAGGGCATATTCTTCTTTGGTTGTTGGGTGGAGAAAAACAGGAAACTGGCTGCCCACAGGCATATAACCTTGCTCAGATAATTCTTCCGGTGAAGACCCCACCACAACCCAATCTCTCTCTTCGAAAGGGATTTTAAGCAAAGAGTCCCTTACAGCTCCGCCTACCAAATAAATTTCCATGTACTTAATTTACCCGATTGCAACTGAAGACTCGACCATCTTCTAATTTAATTGCAGTTAATCTTTCTCCCCAAACGCACCCAGTATCAAGGGCAGTTATATTATGAACCCCGGTTATTCCTTTTAAAGCTGCCCAATGGCCAAACAAAAGATGAGTGGATTTATCCATGATTTTTAATTTATGTTTAAACCAAGGCTTAAATCCTTCGGGGGCGTTTGAAGGGGTACCTTTGTTGTTTAGTTCAATTTTTCCAAGTTCGTCGCAAAACCTCATTCGAGTAAAATAATTTGTATTCAATCTCAGGCGTTCATCTTGTGATAAATTTTTACTCTCTGACGAAGGCTCATTGCCGTACATATTTTTTAAAAAGTGCTTACTCTGGATAGGTGAATTAAGGTTTTTACAAATTTCATTCGAGTATTGCTTGGCCTCTTCTAGAGACCAGTGGGGTGGCACTCCTGCGTGAGTCATTACGAATTTCTTTTTTTTACCCTTAGAGCTGAGAGAGTCGGTGTGAATTAAAGGCAGCTGTTTTAGCCAGTGAACGTAAAGGTCAACATTGCTAGATTTAAGAAGATCATCCAGTGTATCTGTTTGACTGAGTTCAATAATACCTTCTGCTAAGGCTATAAGATGGAGATCATGGTTGCCCAGCGTAATAAAACAATTTTGTTTAATGGAATGTAAAAAATCTATGCATTTGAGTGAATCAGGTCCTCTGTTAACTAAATCTCCGCAAAGCCAAAGCCTATCTTCAGAAGTATTAAAATTAATCTTATCTAAGAGCAAAATTAATTCTTGATAACAGCCTTGAATATCCCCAATCGCATAATTAGCCATTTCAAGCTTGAATTAGTAAATTTGATATTTTAAGAAAATCTTCCACTGTTAAGTCTTCGGGTCTTTGAGAGGAATCAATATTGAGATACTCGAAGTCTTCTTTCCCCAAAATATCTTTATACGATTTACTCAACATTTTTCGTCTTTTGGAAAATGCAATCCGTGTGATTTCTTGAAGCTTTTTTGCAACAGGAGAATTTAAATTTCTTCCAGGAATGGGTGTAAGTTTTATAAATATACTTTCCACGGCCGGTGCCGGTTTAAAACTTTCTGGGTTAACAATAAAGAGGTTAGATACCTTAGTCATGTATTGAGTTAAGACACTAAGCCTTCCGTAGCTTTTTTTTCCTGTATCCGAAGACAGTCGTTGACCAAATTCTTTTTGGAACATGTAATGCAAATCTTCAAACTTATCCTGATGCAGGAAGGTCCAAATCATGATCGAAGATGAAATGTTGTAAGGCAAGTTACCTACTACCCTAAGCTTTTTTTTTGGTTTAAGGTTTTCTTCAATATTAAAATCTAGAATATTCTCTTTATGAATAGTCAGGTTGCCTTCTTTTTGAGCCAATAATCTTAATCCTAAGATTAAATCTCTGTCTAGCTCAACAGCGTCTAATGTTTTAACACATCCGGTTATTAATTCAGTTAAAGACCCTTTGCCAGGACCAATTTCTAAAAAACAATCTTTTTTATTAGGCTTAATGGAATCAATAATTTCTTGGAGAACCATCCTGTCTTCAAGAAAATTTTGTCCTAAGTTTTTTTTTGCTCTATGCACTTTATTGATAATTTGCTATCAGTGCAGCAAGGTTTGCCGCCTCAAGCATGCTACTCTCATCAACCTGATCGTTTCCAGCCATATCGTATGCTGTACCATGATCCACAGACGTTCTAACAAAAGGTAATCCTAGGGTTATATTAACTATCTTTCCAAAGCCTAAAGTTTTTATGACTGGCAAACCTTGGTCATGAAACATGGCCAATATGGCATCCACTCTTTGATCATCGTATTTTTTAATAAAAGCCGTATCTGCAGAAACAGGACCAATTATATTAAAATCTTCTTTATTTAGTTCAGAAACAAGTGGAACAATGATTTCTTGATCTTCTTTACCAATAAAACCACCGTCACCTGCATGCGGATTAAGACCAAGAATCTTTATACATGGGCTTTTTATCTTCCATTTAGTTCGTAAATCATCCCTCAATATGGTGAGACAGTTAAAAAGGTTCTCTCGAGTAATCATTTCTGGGACTTCAGCTAAGGAGACATGAGTGGTCGCAAGGGCAACTCTCATATCTTTTGTCGCAAGCATCATTAAAACATTCTTATCTTTTGCAAATCTTGTCAATACTTCTGTGTGACCTTGGAAAGCAACACCGCCTTTATTCATCAATTCTTTATTAATAGGTCCGGTTACTAGGCCATTAAATTCATTTGAAATAGTCTTATAAATTGCATCTTCAAACAAATCTATGAGGTATTTTGCGTAGAAAACATCAGGCTCTCCAGGCTTAACTGATTGTTTGAGATCATGAGGTTTTATCCAAAGGCAGTTATTTGATAGAAGCTCTTCATTCTCGCCTCGATAAATCTGGAGATCGATCTTTTGACCCAAAGCCTTTGCTCTTTCTTTAAAGAGATTCGGATCACCAAAAATTACAGGGGAATAGTGTAATTCAGTTTTAGATCCAAAGGCTTTAATGCAAATATCCGGTCCTATACCAGCTGGGTCTCCGGAGGAGACAGCTAATTTCGTCATGATTCCAGTTTTATATCAACATAAGCTTCAGCTCTTAATTCAACAAGTGTGCTTTGCAGCTCCTGTTCAAATTTTCGTTTATAAATTATCTGGTAGGCTCTATTTTTTTGTTCTTCACTGCTCACGTCTTCATTTCTCCTATCAAGCACTTCAATGATGTGCCACCCATAAGAAGATTTCAAAGGTTTAGAAGTATCTCCAATGGAAGTGGCATTTAGTACTTTCTCAAATTCAAGATCATAATCACCATCCTTACTCCACCCTAGCTCCCCTCCATCCATTTTAGAACCCGGGTCTTCAGAAAATTGCCTTGCTAGTTGTTTAAAGTCCTCTCCTTCTTTTAGTCTTGCCGCAATGTCTTCAATAAGTAATTTAGTCTGTGTCTCTGTTCTTATCTCTGAGGTCTGCACAAGTATGTGTCTTGCAAGAGTTTGATCTTCAAATTTGACTGTGTTGCCTCGCTTCTCAGATAGGTGTATCAAGTGGAACCCAGCACCACTCCTTATGGGCTCAGAAGTTTTACCAACTTTCAAGTTAGAAACTTCTAAAGCAAAGAGTGAAGGTAATTCTGAAGCAGTTCTCCAACCAAGATAGCCTCCCTCAAGAGCATTTTGTCCTGACGAATAAGTCGTAGCCAATTTACCAAAATCTTCCCCTGCTCTTACTCTATTAAGGATATCAATTGCTTGATCTTTTGCTTTTTCTATTTGACTGTTATCAGTTTTATCAGGAATAGAAATTAAAATCTGTTGCACGCTATACTCTTCGACCAGCTTTGTTCTGCCTTCTTCCGAATTTATAAAATTCTCAAGCTCTTGTTCTGATATCTCTACTCTTCCTCCTACTTTTCCTCTCTGTACCCTTTGAATAATCATTTCTTTTCTTACCGTATTTCTAAAGTCACGATATGAAGAACCTTGATTCTCTATATTGACTCTAAAATCTTCTAAGCTAAGTGAGTTCTGTGAAGCTATTCCTGATAAAGTTTTATTAAGCTCAGTGTCACTTATTTTAATTCCAGCCCTATCAGCAATTTGCATTTGAATTTCTTCTATAATCAATCTTTCAAGAACTTGCTCTTCAAGAACACTTAGAGGAGGTAATTCAGTTTCAGTTTGACGCAATCTATCAACAATTTCTTTAACTCGTTTATTCAACTCAGATTCCATAACAGCACCAGAATCTACAACGGCTATCACTCTGTCTAATAAGTCAATCTTGGCCTGTGCTTGCAATGAGAATAAGGTTATCGTTAAGAATAAAGCTAGTCCTAGATAAATTCTTTGGCAATTAATTAATTTATATTTCATATATAAGTGCGTATTGTCTGCTTTGTTTGATAACGATGCAATTATTCTAGTAAAGTTGAAGAAATGACATCTGATATTTCTTTACCTAATCTACCCATTTGCTTAAATTCTAAGAATATATAAATATTATTCCTTTCTTTTATGGGGTCATACCCGTTAGACAAAGCAGAGAACGGGTCAGAATAATTAGCTTGCCAAGAAAAGTAATCTTGTTCTTTCCATTTTCTTTTCATCAGACCTGCTTTAAGGCAACAATTTGAATATTGGAAACCATATAAAATATCTGTTGACGAAGATTTTTCTAGATCTTTTTTAACCTTAGTAAAGACAGCAAGGTTCTCAAAGATTGGCCATTGGGAAGAAAATTCAATATTGTTTATAGGCTCAAAACGATCAGCCCAAGGTACCAAATAGGACGAAGAGGTATTTCTCCTATAGGAAGATTTAATATTGAGACTAAGTCCAGTTTCAGATTCATGGGCTATATTTATAAAACCTGAATCTAGCTGATTATTTGTACTGCTCCACTCCACCATCCCTGCTAGCCATGTTTTATCATTTAGGAAAGATTTAAATTCCCCAACAAGAGCCGATTTATTCATGTCAATTGAAGTGCCCAAAGGATGATCTTGTTTTTGTAAAAAAGCCCTGCCTAAAGAAAAATAATTGTTATAAATAGACCTTTTAGAAGACGTAAAATGTTCTAACCCTAGAATTAATCTATTTCTATCAGACATTATATCCCGGCCCGAGAACCAATTTCTTTTATAAAGGTTTTGAAAACTCTGACTTCGTTGTCTGGTATCTATTTGTGGGCTTTGTGCATGTGAATTATTTTTTATGTTTATGTACTTTATTATTGGTGTAAGCATGCTATAAAATTCATTTTTATTTTTTTCTAAGTAAACTTTGTATTCAATTTCTAACCAAGGAGCAGATCTTTCTATTTTTTTGTTATCAACACGATAGACAGTTTCTTCTGAGCCCAAAGAGAAAGTGAAATCAGAGCTATTAAATTTTTTTTTGTAGCGCAATTCTGGTTGATAGAATTCGCGTGTTATATTTTTAGGTCTTTGTGAAAGGTTATCAACTCCTTGCTGTTCAAAGATTCCATAATTTGAAGAAAATAAAAATAAAAAATCTTTTCTTTTTGTAAAGGAGCTCAAGCTTATTACAGGAAGAGATTTATAATCTTCAAGTGAAAAAGGATTGAGAGATTGAGATTCTTTTAAAGAAAGACCCAGTTTGACTTTTGGTGATTTCCACCAGACATTGACACTTCTTCGTAAATAATCTTTTCTAGAGCTGCCAATCAAGTCATCATTAACATCTCTGAAATAGAATTCATCACTGGCATCTTCGTATTTTATTTCTGAAAATATTTGATTGTTAATATTTGAACTTTGAGTCCAACTTCCTCTCCACCTTGAAGACTCTTCACCAGTTTCTTTTTTATATTTCCTGTCTTTAGATAAACCAGATAGAGAAATTTCTCCTTCATTTGTATCGCTTAAATACCTGTAAGATAAGCCCAAACCACTCCCTCTTTCTTCTACGTATCTTGGTGCCAGCGTTAAGTCTTGGTTTGCGGCAATATTGAAATAATACGGAAGCGAAATATCCAGACCATCTTTTCCCTGTCTGATGCTCGGAGTTAAAAACCCAGAAAGACGCTCTTTTCCTGCAGCAGCTCTCAAATAAGGAAAATAGAATACTGGCACTTTGCCTATCTTCAGTTTGATGTCTCTAATAATTACATTCTGTTCGTCATTCAGTAGAGTAATTTTCTTTGCAGAAACTTCCCAGACGGGATCATCTTTAGAGCAATTATTAAAAGAAGTATTTAGCAGTTCTACATTTCCAGAAGACAAAACACTAAATTCATCAGCTTCACCAAAAGTTTTTTCCAGAAGGGTGTAGGATGTTTTCGAAAGAAAAAAAGTTTGGTTTGAAAGATTTGCCATTAACTTACTAGCATCAATAGATAAATTTTTTGAAAGTGCTTTAACTTCACCTTCTAATATAAAACTTTGATTTTGACTATTGTAAGTTGCTTTTTGACTCCAAAATTCCAGATAATTAGTTTTTATATAAACGTTACCTGATAATTTCAAATCACCAAATTCATCCGTACTGACGCTCTCAGCATCTATTGATTCAACTTTTATGGGTTCTTGAACAGCAGATATGTTACCAATGCAGAGTAAATAAATTGAACTAGCAATTAGAATATTGAGTATTGTATTGTTCAGCATGATTAGTCTGTTAGAGCAAGAATTGAATTCAAGGTTCCAATAATTACTGTCATTAGATCATAATGCATGGCGAGGTTAGTTAAAATAGACAAATGACAAACATACCAGAAGACCTTCTTGCTTGGGCAAATAAGAAATTATTAGCTGCTGGGGGTAGTTTGGTAGAAGAGGCAGTTCCTTTAAGAGAAGAAGCTAGTTTTAGGAAGTATTTTAGATTAAGCAGTAAATCAGATTCTTTTATAGGAGTATTTTCCCCACCAGACAAAGAATCAAATGAAAGGTTTTTGTTTTTTTCACAATTTCTCAAAGAGAATCAAGTTAGAGTTCCAGAGGTTATTCATCATGATTTTGATAAAGGTTTTCTAATTCTAGAAGACTTTGGAGATAAATTATATCAATTTGAACTCAGCAAAAAAAATGCTCATAGCTTGTATGCAGCTGCTTTAGACGAGATGATTGCTATTCAAACAAGTATACCCAGCAATAAGATAGCAACTTTGAGCTATGACCAGGCAATGAAGCAAATAATGCTCTTTGAAGAATGGTTCTTGAAAGGCTTCTTAGGTCTTGATTTGCAAGAAAGAGAATCTAATTTACTGCAAGACTCTTATGAAATCATCCTGCAAGCATTCTTTGACCAGCCTCAAGTTCTTTGTCATTTTGATTTTGAATCGAGAAATATCATGGTTCTTGAAGATGGTTGTGCAGGGATACTTGATTTCCAGGATGCAATTATTGGTCCTATTTTTTTAGATCCTGTTTCATTATTGAAGGATTTAGATCACGTCTGGAAGACTGAAGATTCCAATCAGTTTTTGAGTGATTATCTCTCTAAGGCCGGCAAAGAAGATGTTTTACCAGAAGTTGAAGACTCAACAATTATGAGGTGGTTTGATTTAACTGGCCTTCAGAGGCAGTTAAGAATATTGGGTACTTTATCTAGGTTGCACTTGAGAGACAATAAATCATATAGGCTCATAGATCTCAAACAAACTTTAGTTTATATGATCGATGCAACCTCAAACTACAAAGATTTAATCGGATTAAACATTTTCTTAAAGAAGAAGATTTTGCCTGCTCTTGATTTAAAACTGAGAGATATTCTATGAAAGCTTTCATACTTGCAGCTGGAATGGGGACAAGACTTAGTTCCCTCAATTTAAACCTACCCAAACCTCTTATAAGAATAAAAGGAAAGCCATTGATCCTTTGGAATATAGAGAAGCTCAGAGACTCGGGTATAAAAGATATTGTTATTAACATTTTTCATAAAGGGGAGTTAATTAAAGAATTCTTGGGTGATGGCACAGAGTACGGTGTAAAGATTCAATATTCTGAGGAAGAAGAATTGTTAGGCACTGGGGGTGGTATAGGTAACTCTCTGGATTTATTGGGCAAAGGTGTATTCCTCTTAATCAGCGCTGATGTTTGGACGGATTTAGACCTAAATAAGGTAGCTCTAAAAGAATCTAAATCAGCTCACTTGGTTTTAAAAAATAATCCAAAAGATTATCCTGAAGGAGATCTTTCCCTCCAAGATGGCTTAGTAAAAGACTCAGCAGAGGCAGTAAGATTAACTTTCTCTGGTATAGCGCTAATAGATACTTGTTTGTTCAATGGTATAGAAGCAAAGCGCTATGGTTTATGGAAGTCTGTTTTAAAACCTGCTTGCTCTGAAGACCTTGTGACAGGAAGCCTTTACGAAGGATCTATCTTTAATGTGAACACACCTGAAGATGTAGAAAAATTAGACGCTTTATTGAACGAAGAGTAAACTTGCCACATTTCATCATAATGTAATGGCAAAACAAGAATACATAATAGCTCCATCAATTCTGTCAGCAGATTTCGCTCGATTGGGTGAGGAAGTTGATGGTGTTCTGGAAGCAGGAGCGGATTGGGTTCATTTCGATGTTATGGACAATCATTACGTACCTAATTTAACTATAGGTCCAATGGTCTGCGAAGCGTTAAGAAAACACGGAATAGAGGCTCCCATAGATGTTCATCTCATGGTAAAGCCCGTTGACTCTCTCATAGAAACTTTTGCTGATGCTGGAGCTACTTATATAACTTTCCATCCAGAAGCTTCAGAACATGTTGACCGATCTCTACAACTTATAAAATCCAATAACTGCAAAGCAGGTCTTGTTTTAAATCCAGCCACTTCATTGAGTGTGCTGGAAAATTGTTGGGATAAGCTGGACATGGTCCTATTAATGTCTGTCAATCCAGGTTTTGGAGGTCAAGAATTTATTCAACCCGTTCTCGAGAAAGTTTTTAAATTAAGATCGATGATCGATGAAAAAGGCTTGGATATAAGACTTGAGGTTGATGGTGGAATTAAATTAGATAACATAGCAGAAGTTGCTTCAGCTGGCGCTGATACTTTTGTTTCTGGATCTGCAATTTTTAAGGAAGATAATTACCAAGAAATAATCCTAAAAATGAGGAAAGCTTTACTAGAAGTAAGCTAATTTCAGTGACCATTCAAAATAAAGTTCCTATTTCTAGAGAAATCCTTGCTGACATGGAGACTCCATTAAGCGTCTATCAGAAGTTAGCTAATGCTCCATTCTCTTATTTGTTTGAGTCTGTTGAAGGCGGTGATAAATGGGCCAGGTATTCACTAATTGGTCTACCTGCAAAAAAAATTATTAGAATCTTGGGAAACCACCTAGAGATTACAGATAAGGGTAAAATAGTAGAGTCGAAAGAAATTGAAGACCCGTTGGGATTTATTGAAAATTATCAAAAAGAGTTCCATATCATTGAAACAGAAGGACTGCCTAAATTTAATGGCGGTTTAGTAGGATACTTTGGTTACGACTGCGTTAGATACATAGAACCAAGATTAAAAGATTTTCAACCTACCGATACGTTAGGTACCCCTGATGCACTTTTTATGGTTTCGGAAGAGGTTGCTGTTTTTGATAATTTAAAGAACAAACTCTTTCTTGTGGTTCTAGTAGATTCAAATTCCGAGGAACAAAAGAGGTCGGCAGAAATTAGGCTAGATGATCTAGAAAAACAATTGCAATCTCCTCTCTCCGATCAAGCCTTGATGCAGCCCAAACAACCCATCGACGAATCCGATTTCGTTTCAAGCTTTGGTGAAAATGAATTCAAGGCTTCCGTTAGAAAAGTGAAAGAATACATATATTCCGGTGACGTCATGCAAGTGGTTGGTTCTCAAAGAATGTCCATTCCTTTCACGGCAGATCCAGTGGCTCTTTATAGAGCAATAAGACATCTCAACCCTTCTCCATATTTGTATTACCTTAATTTAGAAGATTTTCATATTGTTGGCTCTTCTCCTGAAATACTTGCCCGTTTAGAGGATGAAGAAGTGACTGTAAGACCAATAGCAGGAACTAGAAGAAGAGGGCATGATGAAAATGATGATTTAACTATGGAGTTAGACTTAATCAACGACCCTAAAGAAATTGCAGAACACCTAATGCTTATTGATTTAGGTCGAAATGATATAGGCAAAGTGGCAGAGCCAGGAAGCGTTGAAGTAACTCAGCAATTTGGAGTCGAGAAATACAGTCATGTGATGCACATGGTCTCCAATGTAAAGGCTAGAATAAAAGAAGGTTTAACTGCTATGGATGTTTTTAAAGCTACTTTCCCTGCGGGAACGGTTTCTGGGGCACCAAAAATTAGGGCCATGGAAATAATAGATGAAATTGAATCTGTCAAAAGAGGTATTTACGGTGGTGCTGTAGGTTATCTTTCTTGGCAAGGTAATATGGATATGGCCATAGCAATCAGGACAGCGGTAATAAAGGACAACATGTTATATATTCAAGCAGGAGGAGGTTGGGTTGCCGATTCCAATCCTGATCTGGAGTGGAAAGAGTCATTAAATAAAGGACGAGCAATTTTTAAAGCTGCAGAAATGGTCCAAGAGAAACTGGAAGGCTAATTATGCTATTGATGATAGATAATTATGATTCGTTTACTTACAACCTTGTGCAGTACTTTTATCAACTCGGCCAGCAAGTTGAAGTTATAAGAAATGATAAAATTTCAATAAAAGGGATTGAAAAACTTAAGCCGGAGTTTTTGGTTATTTCACCTGGGCCGTGTACTCCTAATGAAGCCGGTATTTCTGTGGAAGCAATTAAATATTTTCAGGGTAGAATTCCCATATTGGGTGTGTGCCTGGGTCATCAATGTATGGGATCAGCATTTGGAGCAGAGGTAATAAGATCAAAGGAGCTGATGCATGGAAAATTATCAAAAATACAACATGATGGAAAAGGTATCTTTAAAGGAATGCCTGTAGATTTTATGGCTGCGAGATACCACTCTTTAGTAATTGAGCCGGAGACATTAATAACTGATTTTGATGTCAATGCAAAAACAGAAGACGGTACTATAATGGCTATTCAACACAACTCTATGCCTTTAATAGGATTACAATTTCACCCCGAATCTATAGCAACTGACTCAGGAATTAAATTATTGGATAATTTCTTAAATATGTTTTAGGCATGGAAATAAAAGAAGCACTTTCAGAAATAATCCAAGGTCGTGATCTTTCAAGGGAAGATATGACTTCCGTTATGCTTCAGATTTTAGAAGGAAGATCAACCGATGCTCTAATTGGAGCTTTTCTAGTGGCACTAAACATTAAAGGGGAGTCAATAGATGAAGTTGTAGGTGCTGTAAGTGTAATGAGAGAACTTTCTGAGAAAGTAGAAGTAGACACTCATCACTTGGTGGATACTTGCGGAACCGGAGGAACGGGAGTTGGTATCTTTAATGTCTCCACAGCATCAGCCTTTATTGCCTGTGTGGGTGGCGCCAGAGTAGCTAAGCATGGTAACAGAAGCGCAACCAGAAACAGTGGAAGCGCTGACCTCCTAGAAGAGGCAGGCTTGTCTTTAGAATTAAGTCCAAAAAAGGTATCTAGGTGCATTGAAGAGATAGGAGTTGGTTTTATGTTTGCACCTACTCATCACAGTGCAATGAAACATGCCGTTGGTCCGAGAAAAGAAATGGGTATAAAAACTATATTCAACATACTTGGCCCTCTTACCAATCCGGCGGGCGCGCTGAATCAAGTTATAGGCGTGTACGACCAAAGATGGGTTAAGCCAATCGCCGAAGTACTTAAAGAACTTGGTAGTCATCATGTTCTGGTAGTGCATTCCAAAGACCATTTAGATGAGATAAGCATTGCTGATGAAACTTATGTTGCTGAACTGCACAATGGATCAATTGAAGAATACGTTATTAAACCGGAAGATTTTGGGTTCAAGAAGCATTCACTTGAAGACCTTATGGTTTCTTCGGCGTCAGAGAGTCTTTCTATAATCAAACAAGGTTTCTTGGATAAAAACCAAGCTGCATCCTCTATGATTGCTATGAATGCAGGAGCCGCCTTGTACGCATCTGGGATTACTGTAAGTCTAAAAGAAGGAGTTATTAATGCCATGGAATGCATCAAGGGCGGCAAAGGATTAAAAAAGTTAGATGAGTTGATATCTTTTAGCCAATCATTGGCATGACTTACTATTTAGACAAGATCTTAGAATCCTCGAAAGAGAAGGTCATGTCAGACAAGATTGCAAACCCTTATACAAACCTGAGATCAAAAATTGATGACCTTGAGCAAACCAGAGCTTTTATAGATAAGATCAAAAAAAGACAAAAAAAAGGCCTGGTTTCAGTCATAGCAGAGTCAAAACAAGCCTCTCCTAGCCAAGGTCTTATTCGTGAAAACTATGACCCAGTCCTTATCGCTAAGTCCTATTATGAGAACAACGCTACATGCATGAGTGTATTGACCAATGAAGAATACTTCAAAGGATCTTTATCGCACTTAGAAGCTGTAAGGAAATCAGTTAAAATTCCTCTCTTAAGAAAAGATTTCATAGTGGATGAGTATCAAATATACGAAAGCAGAGCAGCAGGCGCAGATTGTATTTTATTAATTGTTGCTGCTTTATCAAATCCACAACTTATTGACTATAACGATCTAGCTTTGAGGCTTGGAATGGATGTCCTAGTCGAAGTCCATGACGAGGAAGAACTGACAAGAGCACTAAAGATTAATCCAGAGTTCATTGGAATCAATAACAGAAACTTGAAAACTTTTGAAGTTGATTTGACTGTTACTCAAAGGTTATCGGCACTTATTCCAGAGGATATCTTGTGTATTTCAGAAAGTGGAATCAGAACACAGCAAGATATTGCATGTATCTTAGGTTTCGGGGTGAGTTGTTTCTTAGTGGGTGAATCTTTTATGAGATCTGAGAACCCTGGTCAAGAATTAGAAAACCTATTCTCATTGAAAAACACAAACAGATAGTCGCAAAAAACCCGTACTTCAAGAAATATATGAAAAATACTTTGATAAGTATTTAATATGTAAAGCCTATGGAAGGCTCGATGTTCATCAGAACTAATGGCCCAAAAGGGCCATTAAATCCGATATTAAATTAATGAACTTGGTTCATTAATTTACAGAATCAACTAGCTTCTTTCTTTTGCTTCGTTGACTCTAAGATCTCTTCCAGAAAAATCATTTCCGTCTAGAGCTTCAATAGCAGCAGTGCCACCATTTGAATCTGTCATTTCAACAAAACCAAAACCTTTTGAGCGACCTGAATCGCGATCGGTGATGATTCTAACTGTTTTGACGTCTCCGTACTGAGCAAATAATGCTTCAATTTCTTCTTCTGAACAGGTCCATGGTAAGTTTCCAACATATAAATTCATTATATTTTTTCCTATGTAACTAAAATAAAGGGTTAATACGTAACATTGATTGAAAGTTGATAGCTCGTTTTTTGTAAATTATTGCAATAAAGAGCAGAAGGGTAAGTGACAGTGTATCTATCAGGGAGATTAATCTCTAGGTTTAGCTTCGTTGACTTTTAAGTCCCTTCCACCAAAATCTTTGCCGTCAAGGTTATCAATTGCAGCCTGACCGGCTTCGCCTGATTCCATTTCAACAAATCCAAAACCTTTAGATCGACCTGAATGCCCTTCAGTAATTATTCTGACTGCTTTAACACTTCCGTGCTGAGCAAAATGAGATTCCAGTTCTTCTTCAGAGATACTCCAAGGAAGATTTCCAACGTAAAGATTCATTATCTATTTATTCCTAATTAACTATGTAACCAACTGTTACGCGCGCCACTATACTGAAGTTGTTTTAATTCGCAACCAATAATTCTTTATTAAATAAGTTTTTAAATTTGGTAACTTGTTGAAGTCATGATCTTTGCAACTGCTGACATAACTTCTTTTATTTCCTCTGGAAGGTCAGCTGCTCCAGCTTCTCGCGCAGCTAGGCCATGAGCTTCTTCATCTTCGCGCATTTGTTTCATAACAGCTTTAGTTTTATTGTCATTTTTCGATACATTTTTCATGTGCCCATCTAAATGTTTTACGACTTGTTCTTCAGTTTCTTCCACAAACCCGAGGCTCCACTTATCACCGGCCAATCCTGCCATCGCACCGAGTGTAAAGGACATTCCATACCAGAGAGGATTAAGAACACTTGGTTTTTGACCAAGTTCTTCCAGTCGTTTGTTGCACCAAGCAAGATGATCTAGCTCTTCTGAAGCAGCTTCATTCATTTTCTCTTTAACGTCTTCTAATTGAGCCGTTAATGCTTGACCTCTGTATAAGGCTTGGGCACAAACTTCACCCGCGTGATTAACGCGCATTAATCCAGCCGAATGATGCTTCTCTAGTTCTGTTAGTTTTGAATCTTCGATATCTTTTGCCGGATAATCTCTATTATTTAATTGATAATTTTGGGTTGAATACTTAAGCCCTTTATCAACTTCATCTATTAAGATATCTATTATATTAATCATTTCTCTCGTTGTACTGCTCTATACCCTATATCAGATCTATAAAAACAATTTTCCCATTTTATACAATTTACTGCTTTATAGGCTTCTTCTTTTGCTTCAGTTGTATTTGTACCTAATGCAGTTATGCACAACACTCTCCCCCCTGAAGTGAATGTCTTACCTTTTTTGAAGGATGTCCCGGCATGAAAGACTTTTAAGCTTTTTGTTTCGATGGGTAAATTAAAAATTTCTTTACCTGTTTCATAATCTCCAGGGTAACCTCCTGAAGCCATTACTACACCAAGAGAAGTGGCTTGTTTCCATTCTAATGATTGTTCTTTTAGAGTCCCAGTGGTTGCTTCCAAGCAAAGCTTCGCTATATCAGAATCTAATCTCATCATAATGGGTTGCGTTTCTGGATCTCCAAACCTGCAGTTGAATTCTAGTACTTTAAGATTATTATCAGAATCAATCATCACGCCTGCGTACAAAAAACCACAATAGTTCAAACCCTCACTTTTCATTCCTTTGACAGTAGGAATAATTACTTCATTCATAATTTTATTATGAATATCTTTCGTAACCACGGGGGCAGGCGAGTAGGCTCCCATGCCCCCGGTATTAGGGCCCAAGTCATTATCATCTCTAGCTTTATGATCTTGTGATGATGCAAAAGGAATAACAATCTCTCCGTCAGTCATGACAATAAAACTAGCTTCTTCTCCTTCTAAAAATTCCTCAACGATTAATTTTTCCCCTGCCTTTCCAAAAACACTTCCTGTAAGACACTCTTGAACAGCTTTTATGGCTTCTTTTTCTTCAAGAGCAACTGTCACGCCTTTCCCAGCTGCCAGGCCATCAGCTTTTATGACTAAAGGGCAACCGATACTCTTTATGTGAGCTATAGCGGACTCTGCATTCGTAAAGCTTTGAAAGGTACCAGTTGGTATGTTGTGTCTAATTAAAAAATCTTTCATGAATTCTTTAGAGCCTTCGAGTTGGGCTGCTCCCATAGAAGGGCCAAAACAATTTAGACCTAAAGATTTAAATTTATCAGTTATTCCTAAAACTAGCGGGTCTTCAGGCCCTACGATTGTTATATCAATATTGTTTTCCATCGCAAATTCTGCAAGTTCATCAACATTATTTGAAGGAATGGGTATGTTTGTAATGTTTGGTTCTTGTTCTGTTCCTCCATTCCCAGGAGCAACAAATATTTGAGTTACTGTTTGGCTTTGGGAAGCTTTCCAGGCAAGGGCATGTTCTCTACCGCCACTTCCGACTATGAGAACTTTCATTTTTAATGGCGGAAATGCCTTACCCCGGTAAAAATCATAACCATATCTGCTTCATCTGCAGCTTGGATAACTTCATCATCTCTCATTGAACCTCCAGGTTGTATTACTGAGGAGATGCCTATTTCGGCAGCTGCATCTATGCCATCTCTAAAAGGGAAAAAAGCATCAGATGCCATTGAACAGCCTGATGTTTCAAATCCTCTTTCTATGGCCTTAGAAGCAGCAATTTTTGCGCTGTCAATTCTACTCATTTGTCCTGCCCCTATGCCAACAGTTTGATTATCTCTTGTATAAACTATTGCATTAGACTTAACAAATTTACAAACTTTCCATGCAAAAAGACAATTTTCAATTTCCAAGTCCGAGGGCTGTCTTTTAGATACCACGGTTAGATCTTCTCTTGTGATTATTTGATTATCTGTTTCTTGTATTAATAAACCATCCGTAACACTCAAGTACTTAAATCCTTTTGCCTGAGATCCAAGTTCTTTGGCATCAAGAACTCTAACATTCTCTTTAGTCTTAGTTATTGCAAGTGCAGCTTCGGTTATGCCTGGTACAATAATAACTTCTACAAATTGATTATTAATTATCCTTTCTGCAGTTTCTTCTTCGAGCTTTCTATTCAAGGCAATAATACCTCCAAAAGCGGACGTAGAATCAGCAGCAAAAGCTTTTTCATAAGCCACGGTAATATTTTTATCTGTAGCTATTCCGCAGGGATTTGCATGTTTAACAATTACGCATGCAGGTTCATCAAAAGCTTTCACGCATTCAAAAGCAGCATCAGTATCAGCTATATTGTTATAAGAAAGTTGCTTACCTTGAAGCTGAGATGAGCTGGCAACACCACTGTTCATGTTATCACTAAGATTAGTATAGAAAGCTGCTTTTTGATGAGGGTTTTCTCCGTAACGCAAAACCTCATTCAGCTGATACTTTGAAAATATTTTTTTTGGAAAATCTTCTTCATTTATTGAAGATAAGTAACCAGAAATAGCAGTGTCATAAGCTGCGGTATGAGTGAAGGCTTTAGTAGCGAAGATGCTTCTTGTCTGTTGAGTCAGAGACCCTTCGGTTTCCCGCATTTCTTTCAACAACTGGTTGTAATCTTCTGGATCCACCACAACACCAACATATTTATTATTTTTAGCAGCTGATCTAAGCATGCTGGGACCACCTATATCTATATTTTCTATTGCCTCTTCCAGGGTGGTTTCGGGTTTTGAAATAGTTTCTACAAATGGGTAAAGGTTGACAATGACAAGGTCAATTCCTTTTATATCATTATCATCCATTACCTCTTGATCTAGTTCCCTCCTCGCGAGGATGCCCCCATGCACTTTTGGATGAAGAGTTTTAACTCTACCATCCATCATTTCTGGGAACCCTGTAAATTCAGTAATATCTGTAGCTTGAACCCCTCCTTCAAGAAGGCTTTTTAGGGTTCCACCGGTTGAGATTATTTCAACTCCAAAATCATTAACAAGTTGCGACCCAAGCTCTACGAGACCTTCCTTATTAGAAACGCTTATTAATGCTCTTTTAATTTTAGGACTGGCTGTTGGTGCCATTAATTATAAATATTTATAGTAATTTATATTCTTTAAGCTTATTTCGAAGAGTGCCTCTGTTAAGCCCCAACATTTGACTTGCTTGGGTTTGATTATCTTTACATTGCTCCATAACAATCTGAAGGAGTGGAAGTTCAACTTCTTTTAAGACCATGCTGTAGACATCTTTAGCTTTTTCACCTTCAAGTTCTTTAAAATATTTACGCATGCTTTTTGAGACTTGAGAACTTAACTGCCTTCCTTCGCCGTTAAATTTTTTGATGTCTTTCTTTGCCATGTGTTTAATTTTTAGTCAGATGAAAATTTGTTTAAGAGTTGTGAATAATACTTATCCTAAGAATTCTTTCAAGAGAATTCCTGTTAATTTCCTATTTATTTTTTAAGCTATTGGATAACTGTTGATAATTCATTTCCTAGTTGTGTTAATTCCAATTCTCCATTGCGCTTAATAATTTTAGTAATGGAACAATTATCAGGATAAAAGCCAACTAAATTATCAAAATTATTTATCCAACCCACCACACAGTTAATAACCATGAAGTGAGAAAAGATAATAGTATCTCCCGAAATGTCTTGGATTGATTGGACGATCAAACTTCTCCATTTTTCTTGTGGACTTTCTAGATCACTAATTTTTACGTTAAACATTTCTCTTAACCATGCGCTTCTTTGACCTATTTCTATGCCAGGCGATGGTATTTCAGTAAAAGTTTTATAGATTTCAATATCAAACCCATGTTTCTCTTGAAGCGGTATTGCAGTTTCTTGTGCCCTAGCAAGTGGACTAGAAATAGCTTTAAAATTTAAAAGTGCAAAATCATTTTCCAGTTGCGATACAAGTCTTCTTGATTGCTCTTTTCCTTTATCACTTAATCCTGGATCAAGATCTTCATCCCAGGACTTTCCTGCTTCTCCATGACGTACTAAGTAAATATTTATTTCATCATTTTTTGACATCATAATCTCCTATCAAGATTCTTGTTGTAAGATAGGTTCTTCAGATTTACTACATTTATGAACACAACACGAAACTATATTGATGAAGATTATAGCCCGGATGCTGTTCTAGTTTTAGGAGCTAATTCAGCCCATCATTTAGTAAGGGTTTTAAGAAAGAAGGAAGGAGACGAGATAGAGATCTTTGATGGGAGGGGAGCTTCATGTCTGGCAAAGATACTTTCCATAAAACCTTCCGAAGTAACCATTTTAGTGACGGGTAAAATATCTTTTTCTGCACGCCAAGGAATATCAATCAATCTCGGGCAAGCTTTAATCAAACCAGAACCCTTTAATTTATCTATTCAAAAAGCCACAGAATTAGGTGTAGATCTTATTACACCTTTAATAACTGAAAGATCTTCGGCAAGGCTTCATAAAGAATCTTACGATAAAAAAAGACAAAAATGGCAAGTCATTGCTCAGGGTGCTTGTGAACAATGTGGTCAAAATTGGTTACCTAAAATTAATAATCCTATTGCTCTTAAGGACTGGTCAGATGAGCTTCAGTCAAGGCATAAAATTGTTTTATATCCTGGCGCAGAAGTTAAAATTTCTGATATAGAATTCAAAGATTCAGTGACTTTAGCAATAGGCCCGGAAGGTGACTTCTCTTCAAGTGAGATTGAAAGCCTTGTTAAAGAAGATTATATTCCTGTCTCAATGGGCAGCAGAATCTTAAGGGCAGAAACAGCAGTAATTTCTGCTATCAGTACAATAAGGGCATTAGCTGGAGAATTTTAAAAAGACTTATAATGATTTATAAATTAGGAATGAAAAAATGAAATTTGGCGTGGTCATGGACCCTATTCAAGCTATCAATTTTAATAAAGATAGTTCGTTAGACATTATGATAGAAGCTCAGGAGAGAGGACATCAACTCTTTTACATGGAGCCCTCGTCTTTGTATATAAACGAAGAAGGATCGCATGCTTTAATGAATGAGATCAAAGTATTTAATAATGCTGAGAAGTGGTTTCATCTTGAAGAAGCCTCAAATGAGAAACTTTCTAATTTAGACGTAATAATGATGAGGCAAGATCCGCCCTTTGATTCTGATTATATTTACAACACTTATGTTCTTGAAGCTGCAGAAAAAGAAGGCGTGAGTGTAATAAATAGACCAAGAAGTTTGAGGGATTGTAATGAAAAAGTTTTTGCTACTGAATTTCCTGAATGCTGTACTCCATTTTTAGTTGCCAGCGATCAATCTCTTTTAAGAGATTTCATTCAAATAAACAAAGATACCGTCATTAAGCCGCTTGATGGCATGGGCGGGTCTTCTATTTTTAGGTTAAGAGAAAACGACCCCAACATCGCAGTAGTTTTAGAAACAATAACCTCATTTTATAAGAGTAAAGTCATGATTCAGAGGTATATCCCTGAGATTGTAGAAGGAGATAAGAGGATATTGATGATCAATGGGGAGCCAATGGGAGCTGCTATTGCTAGAGTCCCTGCAAAAGGAGAGCTAAGAGGAAATCTGGCCGCTGGAGCAACTGCAATTGCAAAATCTTTAACGGAACGAGACTTATGGATATGTTCTCAAGTTGGACCAAAATTAAAAGATATAGGCTTGGTTTTGGTAGGTCTCGATGTAATAGGCGATTATTTAACAGAAATTAATGTTACTAGCCCAACTTGTTTTAGAGAATATAGGAATTTGTGCGATATTGAGGTATCAAGAAAATTAATGGATTGTGTAGAAAATATAGTGAATAAAGGGTGAGGGACTCACCCAGGATAATCATGGCTTTTGACTTTGGCTTGCGCAATATAGGGCTTGCTATAGGACAAGAAGTGACCAGAACGGCTCACACTTTTTATTCAATAAAAGCTGATGATGGACAGCCCAGATGGTTAGACTTAGATGCAATTGTTAAAGATTGGAAGCCAAACCTTTTCATAGTCGGTGATCCTTTAAATATGGATGGCTCTGTTAGTAAAATAAAAACACAAAGTGATAATTTTGCTTCTAAAATAAGCTCAAGATATGAAGTGCCTTTTGAATTAATGGATGAAAGGCTGTCAACAAAGGAAGCTACGGAAAGATTAAAAATGAAGGGAACAGAATTTAAAGAATCTTCTGCAGACAAACATAGTTTATCTGCACAGATTATTCTTGAAGATTGGTTTAGAAGGGCAAGCTAGTGGCAGGATCAATACCTTCAGATTTTGTTAGAGAGATAGTTGATGTAAGTGAAATAGTTTCGCTGATAGACAGCTACATGCCCTTAAAGAAAAAAGGAAAAGACCATTGGGGTATTTGCCCATTTTGCGATGATGGCAACAACCCTTCTTTTAGCGTTAGCGAACAAAAACAATTTTATTATTGTTTTAAATGTCGTGCGACCGGCAATGTAATTAGTTTCCTTCAAGCACATCAAGGTTTTGATTTTGTTGAGTCAGTAGAGGCGCTTGCCTCAAAAGCAGGTTTAGAGGTTCCTTATGAAAATGTAAGGAATCATAAAGACGAAAGAGAGCCAATTTTTAAAGCTTTAGAAGCTTCTGCTGCCTTTTATGAATCTGTTCTTGCAAATAAAAATGATGCTCAACACGTTAGGGATTATCTGAAGGACAATCGTAAAATTTCTGGCGAAACATGCAGAAGGTATGCTATCGGTTACGCTCCTAATTCCTGGAGTGCTTTAAGCGATGAGCTTAAGAAGCAAGATTTTGATGAAACCGTTTTAATTAAAGCTGGTCTGGTCAAAAAAAATAAGGACGGAGGTCTTTATGATGTTTTTAGAGACAGGTTAATTTTTCCTATAAGAGATCGTAAGGGTAGAGTGGTTGGTTTTGGAGGTCGTGTAATGAACCCAGAGGATCAACCAAAATACTTAAACACAGGTGATACGCCTGTGTTTCAAAAAGGAAAAGAATTATATGGCCTGTATGAGTCATTAGGAAACAGAAGGGACTTAAAAGATATCTACGTTGTCGAAGGGTACATGGATGCCGTCGCGATGTCGGAAAATAAGATAAACAATGCTGTCGCTACATTGGGTATTGCTACCAATAGATTCCATGTCCAGAAATTACTTCAATTAGTCAGCGAAATAACTTTTTGTTTTGATGGGGATGATGCTGGAAGAGGCGCTGCCTGGGGTGCTTTAAAAAATGTTTTACCGGTGGTTGGAGATGGAACTGAGATACGCTTCTTATTTTTACCAGAAGGTGAAGATCCTGCTAGTTTGCTTGAAAAGGAATCTAAAGAAGAATTTAGGAGCAGGTCAGATAGTTCACTGTTGCTGTCACAATACTTTATTCAACGATTGGCAGAGGCTGTTGGTGTAACCTCGTTAGAAAAGAAAGCTTCCCTAGCCTCTCGTGCAATGCAGCTTCTGATGTCCATGCCTGAAAGTTCTATCAAGAAACTACTAGAAGAAGAGGTCTCCAAGGTTACTGGTTTAAAGAAAGAAGACATACAAACTCATAATTTAACCAAAACATATCAAAAAAGACGGTATGCATTGTCTACTGAAGATATAAATAATGAGCAGCAGGAGAGAGTATTTGAACAATCCGGTCTTGGTTCGAAAGCTCTTTCAGCATTAATATTCTATCCTGGTCTTGTCAGTGAGCTTGAGGACATGGCTTGGTTAAGAGAATTGGATCAACCTGAGACAAACCTGCTAATTGAAGTAGCGGAGTTCTTTTCTTCAAATCCAAACAGCACAATTACCGATCTTTTGAGCTCCCTAAGATCAGATTCTTCTTCATTTATTGGTACTTTGCTAGCAACAACCCCTGCTTTAGAGGAGAAGAATGCCCTTCTTTATTTTTGTGATTGCTTAGAGCTCTTAAAGAAATCAAATTCTAAGGCCCGAATAAGCGATTTAAAATTAGTCTTATCGTCAGGAAAGTTAAGTGAAGATGAGACTTTTGAATTGCAGCAACACCTTTTATCAAGCCTAGATAGCCTCCAAGAAGAAGACAGACTTTTATTGAGAAGTCTCAGTAAAGCTAACAGAAATCTATAGCTTCGTGATTATTATTCATAATATAGAGCACTTAGGTCTAAAAACTAATATAATGCCCGACGTTTAAAAATTGATATGGCAAAAAAATCTAAAAAAATAGTTACCGAAGAAAAGGCATTAGAAGCTTCCTCTGAAGTGGAAGAAAAATCTATAAGTGAAGAGGACTTAGAAACATCAGGTCTCACCGAGCTTCTTGATAAAGGAAAAGATCAAGGCTTTTTGACTTACCAAGACATCAACTCAATGTTGCCAGAGGATATCTCTGATCCTGATCAAGTCGAAGAAACTATTCAGATGTTAATAGATATTGGTATTGAAGTCATAGAGACGACTTCTGGAACAGGTGAGGATAACTCTGATGCTGCTCCTGAAACTATTGCTGATACAAGAACAACATTAACAACTGTTGAATCAGAAGTAGGAAGAACGACAGATCCAGTGCGCCTTTATATGAGAGAAATGGGGACGGTAGATCTTCTTACTCGTGAAGGTGAGATCGCTATTGCAAAAAGAATAGAAGAAGGTGCCAGAGAGCTTTTATCTGCTTGTTGTTTTTATCCAGGAATCGTAGATCGCATACTTGATGATTACCAGTTAGTAGTTGCAGAAGAAAAGAGGCTATCTGAAGTGATGGTTGGGTTTATGGACATTGAGGAAGGAATACCACCTCCAGCTATGGCACAGAAAAAAGAAAAAGAAGAATCTGATGAAGAAGAACAAACTGGACCTGATCCAGTTGAAGTCAAAAAAAGATTTAGTGCACTAAAGAGGCAATACAATAAAACTGAGAAAGCCTGTGATAAATCAAGAAAATCCAAGAAAGCCCTTGCTGAGCAAGAGAAGTTAGGTGAAATATTTAAGTTTTTAAAACTATCTCCTACCCAATTCGAAAAAATTGCTAACCCAGCAAGAGACGCTTTAGAGATAATAAGAGAGAGTGAAAAGTTCATTTTTACTATTCTTGTTAAAAGAGGAAAAATGCCTCGTAAGGAATTTATTAATAGTTTTTCGGGCAATGAGTCGGACAGCTCTTGGGCAGAAAGTATCGCTAGGTCTAGAAAACCTTGGGCAGCACAAACCAGAGAGAATTTACCTGAAATTGTTAGATTACAAAATAAGTTAGCGAAGCTTGAAAGAATTGTGGAACTTGATGTTGCTGATATCAAAGATATTAATAGAAAAATGTCTATTGGCGAAGCGAAAATAAGAAGAGCAAAAAAAGATATGGTTGAAGCTAATCTTCGTTTGGTTATATCAATTGCCAAGAAATACACTAATCGTGGATTGCAGTTCTTGGATCTAATTCAAGAAGGCAACATTGGCTTAATGAAGGCTGTTGATAAATTTGAGTACAGGAGGGGTTATAAGTTCTCTACTTATGCAACTTGGTGGATTAGACAAGCCATCACTAGGTCTATTGCTGACCAAGCTCGAACTATTCGTATACCGGTTCACATGATAGAAACCATTAACAAACTCAACAGAGTCTCGAGACAAATGGTCCAAGAAATGGGCAGAGAACCAACACCTGAAGAGTTAGGCATAAGAATGGAACTCCCTGAAGATAAAGTAAGGCGTGTTCTTAAAATAGCTAAAGAGCCAATCTCAACAGAAACTCCAATAGGTGATGAAGAAGATACAACACTGGGAGATTTCATAGAAGACACCTCAATAAGCTCCCCAGATGAAACTGCAACTAATGATAACCTGACAGATGCCACAGATGATATTCTTGGTAGTCTAACTGCCAGAGAAGCAAAAGTTTTAAGGATGAGATTTGGTATTGGCATGAACACAGACCACACCCTAGAAGAGGTAGGAAAACAGTTTGATGTTACGAGAGAAAGAATTAGACAGATAGAGGCAAAAGCCTTAAGAAAGCTAAGGCATCCAACTCGCTCTTCTCACCTTAAAGGGTTTTTGGACGAATAAGTTATTGCTAGCAGAACTCAGTCATTGTTTAATTAGATTTTTTAGGGCCTGTAGCTCAGTTGGTTAGAGCAGTGGACTCATAATCCATTGGTCGAAGGTTCGAGTCCTTCCGGGCCCACCAGAATCTTAATGTTTTATATATTCGCAGTCATTCTATTAAGTATCGCCTTGGTGAGCGGACATGCTGCTATTGCACTTTTATTAGGAATTTCTTTAACTTATATACCCAAGTTTCCTTCCAATTTTTTTACCAAGAGAATAGGTTCCAAACTTCTCCAGACAGGTATAGTTTTTTTGGGGGGAAGTATCAGTTTGCCCACCGTCATTGAATTGAATAGTGCTTATTTGCCTTGGATCTCCTTGTTTGTTATCACCACTTTCCTAGCCGCCATCTTCTTAGGAAAGCTTTTAGGCGTTGAAAAGAAACAGGCTTATTTACTCGCTTCAGGCACTGCTATATGTGGCGGAACTGCCATGGCTGCTGTGGCCCCTGCTATTAAAGCTAAGCCTGAAGATTTAACGACAACATTAAGCATAGTTTTCTTGTTTAATGCCGTTGCTGTAATAACTTTTCCTTTAATAGGTGAATGGTTGAATTTAAGCCAAGAGCAGTTCGGCACCTGGGCAGCACTTGCGATTCATGATACCGCTTCAGTTGTTGGAGCGTCCTCTGTAGTTGGATTTGATGCAGTGGAAGTAGCAGCGACACTGAAGTTGGCTAGAACATTATGGATAGTTCCTTTAGTCTTTTTGTCTGCTTGGTATTTCAAGTCAGAGAATCAAGGATCGGCATTCCCTATTTTTATCATCTTCTTTGTTCTGGCTGTAGGTTTAAATACAACTCTCAATCCGCCTGAAGAAGTTCAGCATTTTTTAAAAATGTTTAATAAAACATTTCTTTTAGCTGGTTTATTTTGCATAGGAACTCAAATTGATAAAGATTCTTTGAAGAGGATAACAATTAAACCTCTACTCCTCGCGCTAGGAATCTGGTGCACTGTTATTCCTGTTTCTTTGTGGGCAGTAATGTCTATATAGAGACAATGACTTTAAATAGTTTTAAAGACCTATACTCAGTTTTTGTACAAGGAGCAAGCAAAGGTATAGGTTTAGCTTTCGTAAGAGAATACCTAGAAGATAAGAAAATAAAAAAAGTTATTGCGAGTTCAAGGCAGCTGGAAGGCTCGGCCCTTACTGAATTAATTGACCAATATCCCGACAAGCTTGAGATTTATACTTTAGATTTAGAGAGTCAATCGAGCATTGATGATTGTGCAGAACAAATAATAAACTCAAACAGTAGTCTTGATCTTATATTGAATGTTGCAGGGTTTCTTCACAGCAATTCTATAAAACCAGAGAAGAGAATTAGCGATTTAAATTTAGCAAATTTAAGCAAAAACTTCTCTATAAATACTTTTGGTCCAGTATTGCTTACAAGTAAGTTGTTGCCACTTTTAAAAGGAAGTCCGCATTCCGTAATTGCCAACCTTTCAGCCAAAGTAGGCAGTATTGAAGATAATAAAAGTGGAGGCTGGCACAGTTATCGTTCTTCTAAGGCTGCCCAAAATATGCTGACCAAGAACCTTGCTATAGAACTGTCAATGAGTAATAAATTTAGTACGTTGTGTGTTTCTCTTCATCCTGGTACCGTTGATACTGACCTAAGTAAGCCGTTTTCAAGAAATATAGATAAAGATAATTTATTCACTCCTGAAGAATGTGTTGAGAATTTAATAAAGGTTATAAATAATTTAAAAGAAGAAGACAATGGTAACTTCTTTGATTGGTCGGGCAAAAAAATTCCCTGGTAGATATTAAGAGGCTAGAAGTTTGTTTATTATGATTAAAAAATAGAGAGTAAGGAAACCTTATGAATAGAGAATTTGATTACGTAATAGTCGGTGCAGGAAGCGCGGGATGCGTTCTGGCAAATAAGTTATCGGAAGATAATGAAAATAGTGTTCTTCTCATTGAAGCGGGAGGCAAAGATTCAAACCTTTTTATTAATATGCCTTCTGGCTATTCACAAATAGTACCTCAAGCTAATAAGCAAAATTTTGGTTTTGAAACTGAACCTGAAGAAACAACATCCAGAAGAAAAATGTATTGGCCAAGAGGCAGAGGTTGGGGCGGTTCATCTTCAATAAATGCGATGGTTTATATAAGAGGACATGCTTCGGATTATGATCAGTGGCGACAATTAGGAAATCCAGGGTGGTCTTATGATGATGTATTGCCTTATTTCAAAAGGGCAGAAAATTTTCAAGGTGAAGGTGATTCTGATTATCATGGGTTTGAAGGACCGCTGTCTGTTAAGAAATCAGACAGAACGGATGACCTATTACTTGATAAATTCATTGAAGCTGGACAACAAGCTGGATTTCCATTAACTCCAGATTTTAACGGTAAACAACAGGAAGGTTTTTCTCGTTATGAACACACCATTAAGGGCTCTAAGCGTTGCAGTTCAGCGAGAGCATACCTACATCCAGTTTTAAAAAGAAAAAATTTATTCACAGAAACAAATCTAACAGTAGATAAGGTTATTTTTGAGGGTAAGAAAGCGGTTGGCGTCCAATACATAATCAAAGGAAAGAAGATTATTTGCAAGGCAAACAAAGAAGTTATTTTATCTGCAGGAGCAGTAAACTCTCCTCAAATTCTCATGCGAAGTGGTGTTGGAGATGCGGAAGATATTGCACCTCATGGCATTCAAATGAATCATGAATTGAAAGGAGTTGGAAAGAATCTACAAGACCATATAGGTGTAGTGAGTCAATTTGCATCAACTAAACCAGTCACTTTACACAGATCAGCAACAATGTTCAGAACTGCCTTAGCAGGAATTCAATATTTATTATTAGGCACCGGAGATGCGGCGAATCCTCCAACAGCTGGAGGAGCTTTTATCAAGTCTCATCCTGATAAAGACATTCCAGATATGCAAATACATTACGTTTCTATAGCGGTCCCTGATGTTCATGGAAGGGCAGACATACCAACGGAGCATGGATTTTCTTCTATAGTTTATGCTTGCAGACCACAAAGCAGAGGGCATTTAACTTTAAAAAGTCCCAATTCAGAGGATGCGCCTCTCATGTTTCCTAATTACTTGTCTGAAGAACAAGATTTAATTGATACGCGAAATGGTTTTCGTGAAACTCGAAGGGTGTTTATGCAAGAAGCTTTTGATGAATATAGGGGCGATCAACTTAAACCAGGATTGGATGTCAATATAGACGATGATCAAGAGCTGGATCAATGGATAAGAGAAACTGGTGAAACCTTATACCACCCAATAGGAACTTGTAAGATGGGTTCTGATGACATGTCCGTAACTAATGAACACGGTCAAGTGCATGGGGTTAGCGGCTTACGTGTGGTTGATGCTTCATTAATGCCAACCTTGATAGGCGGCAACACAAACGCCCCTACCATAATGATGGCTGAAAAGATTTCTGATCATATAAGAGGAAAAAGTTTCTTATAGTTAAATCTATAGGTGTTAAAGATTAAAACTTTCTTTTTTGTTCACTGCATTTTCCTTTAGCAAGAATTTCTATTTTAGGATCTTTGCCTCTTTTACCATCTTTTCTTTTTAACCAGATATCTCCTTTAATTTTAGACTTCCCAGTAAACCAATTTATTTCATTAGTTAATTGATAAACATCTATTGTATATTCATCGTCGGTTGGATGGGTCTCACCATTACTCATGGAATGAGTAACCTTCAAGCCAGTAGGAGTCTTTTCTTTACTCCAATCAGTCTGAGTTATCCATACCGGAGCAGGCTCTACAACATAATCTAGTTTTAATAAATCATCTGAATCAGTTTCTATGATCCAATATTGTGTTACATCGATTTTATTTTTATCCCAAGCATCCTTATTTACACTATCTTTTGCCCGGTTTAAGAAAAAAATTGATTGCGTTGTAGTGACAGCAACATTTTTAGCTATTTCTACTGCTTCGTTGAAGTAATTCCTTCTGAAATCTTCGTAAGTTATTGAGTAATCACCTTCGAGTTCACATAAAACTTTCTTCGGCTCAGATGAGATTTGAGTCGAAATAATTAAAGTAAATAAGAAAAGAGTTACATTCTTAGTCATGAATAATTTAACAATTAATTTTTAGCTTTTTTCGTAGCTTTTTTGACAGTATATCCTTTAGTTAAATCTTTTTTACTTGAGCTTTTAGAAAGTTCTCTAACCCTTTCATAATTTCCTTCATCATAAGCTATTCTAAATTGATTAATTGCACCCCATTTATCACCAATTCTTCCACTAGCACCCAGACCAAAACCTTCAATAGTACTTCCATAGGTTAATGCTTGAAGACCAATACGGTGAAGTAATTTTGGAGATGCATTTTTAAGTATTTCTGGAGCTACTGAAAGAATCCAATTTTCTTGAGTTCTCATCCAGGGTTTTACGTTGCTCATTGTTGCGACAAACCTAGATTTATCGGATTTATTTACAGCCGTTCCATGAAGTAACCTTCCATCAAATAGCATGATCGATCCGGCCTTTGCTTCTAAATTAATAGCAGGAGGAAGTTTCCCAATTTGCCCATTACTCCCTGCTTTTATCATGATTTTGTGACTACCCGGAATGACCAACGTTCCTCCATTTTCTTCATTTATATCTTGTGGAATATACATGGTATTCACTAGGGCAGGAGCTTCTTGAGTCATCCATGGAGATAAAGGTCCTTGGTCCATATGCAATCCTTGCGGATACCCCCCAGGGTCAGCTCCGTTTGCAAGGAAGCTATGGCAAATCCAACCCTTTCCGAGAGATTCATTTAGGAGTTGTTCAATTAAGGGACCGGCTTGAACAGCTTCAGGGTTTTGTTCAATGCACTGTGCAAACACTTTGCCTTTATTAATCAAGGTATTAACGTATTGCCCAGAAGGAGTAAGATTTTCAACTTTAGCTAGTCTTTCACCTTCAGCTTGATCTAATAAACGGTTTAAAAAATTATTTGTTTGTTCTTTGGACATAGCATCTTCTATTAATGCAAATCCCCACTCTAGGAAGTCTTTTCTTATCTGATTAATATCTTTTGAAGGTTTCGGGAGATCGAATTCTTTCCAATATTCATGTTTTCTAGCAACGGTGGTATTCCAGTAATGATCTCCTCCCCAATCCAAGGGCTTTTTTAAATCTGGCGGTATCATCCAAGGGTTGTTCTTAAAGATAGATTGGTATGGCTCTTTAGAGTGTAAAAAATCATAGAACAAGCCATTCTCTTTTATAGAGTTTTCGTCTACGTGTTCCTTTGTAAATTCTTTAATCTTATCCATAGAACTTCTAATCCAATCAATACTATAGGTTAATTTATTGTAATTTTTCAATTTATAATTTGTAATCTAAGATATTGATCTCTTAAGATGTTATAAATAGACAATAATAAATTTTTAGAAAGGAGCGTCTTATGAAAGGTTTAATTTTACTAATACTGGTATCCATATTTTCATTGAGCAGCTTTGCACTGGGAGACCCAGCTCCCATGGATGATGCAGAATTTAATCAGACCCTTAAAGATATATCTAATTGGGGTAGGTGGGGTGATGATGATCAGTTAGGAACTCTCAACACCATAACACCGAGAAAAAAAGTAAAGGCTTCTAGGCTGGTTAAGAAAGGAATATCTGTTTCGTTAGAGCTAGAACTCAACAAGATCCAAGACATGGTTAATCAAAAACCTTTTGAGCACGAAGTCTTTGTGTTTGGAGGAGAAGAATCATTTGAAGGTATGGAAATGGGTTCAACACAAGCAGCCGGAGATGTATTCAAAATAGATTACCACGGGTTTGGACATTCACATTTAGACGGAATTAACCACTTTGCTGTCAATGGAAAGATGTACAACGGGTTTCCTTTTGATCCTAACATCCCTAATGGTTTTAGTAATCTAGGAATAGAGAATATTGGTAAAGAAGGAATCTTCACCAGAGGGGTTTTAATGGATTTCCCTAAATTCTTGGGAAAAGATTACCTCAAGCCAGGCCAAGCACTAACCGTAGAAGACTTAGAGGCTTGGGAAAAAGCAGCCAGGGTTAAAGTTTCTTCGGGAGACGTATTGCTCATTAGGACAGGGCGTTGGAAGCAAGTTGAAATTGATGGGTTGTGGAACTTTATTGAAGAGGCCGCTGGTATGCATGCCTCAGTAGCAACTTGGTTGAAAGAGAGGGATGTAGCCGCAATAGGATGTGATGGGGTATCGGATGTCATGCCTTCAGGTGTAGAAGGAAAGCTTAACCCTCTTCATGAATTGGTTTTAGTTGGACTGGGCATGCCTATTTTTGATAATTTAGATTTAGAAGAATTAGCTCGTGTTGCCACTGAAGAAAAAAGGAACACTTTTCTTTTTGTAGCAGCTCCCATGAGAGTTAAAGGAGCAACAGGAAGTCCCTTAAACCCTATAGCTGTTTTTTAGAAGCGGTTATTTTCTTTATAAAAGCGACTTCTTCATCATCATAAGGGGATCCGTTTACCCTAAGAATATCGTGGAACCAAACTTCTGGCTCTGGAATATTGTCCTCTGCTTGCAGAAAATCTCCGTCTTCTTTTTTCTTATGAAGGTCCAATATGGTTGCCCACCCAAAATGGGTTTGGCTCTTGCCAGCAACTAAACCCCAGTTATAGCAACCAACATTGTAATTTTTGAAAATAGGCATACTAAATTGGAATGTAGTACCAAATTCTCTTGCCATGTACTCTGTGCACAATAGAGGTCTTCCTATTTTCTTTAGCTTAACTATGGTCTCCTCAAGTTTATCTGATTCGTAGGTATGAAATGTTATGACGTCTGAATTCTTAGCATTCAGTTCAATAATTTCTTCTCCAACAGACCCATCCATGCAGGATGTTAGCGGCTGAGAAGGTCTTATAGATTGAGCCCATTCCCAAGTTAGCTTAAGAAGTCCTAAAGACTTTTCTCCCACTCCAAACTGACCGGGTTCGTTATACAAATCCCACATTAAAATCCTATCATCTGTTTTATATTTTTCTAAAATCTCTTTTACAAAAGTTTCGAGTCTTATTAACTCTGATTGTTTGATTGTTTCATCGTGAATTGCATGTACAAGTTCCATTCCTGGGCTTTGCTTCCAGCCAGAGTTGTGCACCCCAGTAACTGGCAATGGTTGCTGCCCTTTCTTAGGATAAGGCCTGTGGCAGTCATCGAATAACACTAAGATGGGCTTAATGGAGTGCAAGCAACAAACATCTAGAAAAGTATCCAATTTATTAGAAAAATTTGTAGGATCGTCCCACAGAAGGTCATGCAAATAAACTCTTAAACTATTGAAACCAAGATCTTTAGCCCAGCTTATTTCTTTGTTTATCAGATCCGTATCAAAAGTTTCATCTTGAAACATTTCAAGCTGATTGATGGCTGAGCTCGGTAAGAAGTTACACCCAACCAACCAAGGTTGTTTATCGTACCAAGAATTAGCCTTGTCTTTAGTCCATTGCGTCATATGCATTAGAGTATCAGAAAATTTAAATTTGTATAAAGTAAGCTCATCGGTTTATGATTTTCAATGATAATTTAAATAACTATGAATAAAATAATCGTATCTTCTCTTCTTTTCTTATTTACTGTTTTCCATGGCAATCTCTACTCTGGAGTTGATTTTGAACCTTTTACAGGTGAAAAGAAATTAATGCATCAAGAATTAGAACGTTCTTATTTTTTACATGTACCTGAAGGGCTAAAAGCAAACGCACCATTGATGGTGGTAATGCATGGTTATACCGGTTCGGCTAAAGGCATTATGGATTATTCAAAAATGAACAACTTAGCAGATGAGAATGGTTTCGTGATTGTTTATCCTCAAGGGACCGTTGATACAAGCGAAAATACTTTTTTTAATGTAGGTTATGATTTCCATTCGGAATCAACCGTTGATGACGTTGATTTCATTCGAGCTCTGGTGACACAGCTTCAAATTACTTACAGAACCAATTCAGAAAAGACCTTTGCTACTGGTATGTCTAATGGTGGAGATATGAGTTTCCTTTTAGCATGCACTTCTTCAGATTTATTTAGAGCAGTTGCTCCTATTGCTGGAGTGATGATGAAAGAGACTCTTGAATCTTGTAACCCTTTAAGGCCTATTCCAATTTTTGAGATACACGGAACAGAAGATAAAGTATCACTCTTTGAAGGTGACATGAAGAATGAGGGAGGGTGGGGAGCGTATTATGATTTGCCTTCAACGATTTTCTTCTGGGTAAACCAACACAAATTAACGGAAATTGATTCCAACCAGTTAGAAGATAAAGATACAGAAGATGGAAGTGTAATTACTTTTGATCGTCACTTTTCTGAGGGTAATTCTAATGAAGTTTGGTTTTATAAAGTTGAAGGTGGGACTCATACGTGGCCGGGTTGGGAAATGGATCTAAAGTGGTGGAAGAATCCTCTAGCTTGGTATTATGTAAATTATGAAATGAAGGGAAACAATGACATCGATACCAGCAAAGAAGTCTGGTCTTTTTTTAGCAGGTACGCGTCTGAAAAATAATAAAGCTTTATTCTTCCTCTTTTAAGCATTTGGTCATGCCTTTAACAAATATCCCACTTCTAGCTATTTCACATTGTTCTCGTATTCTGAAAGGCTGAAGGTATTGAAACCAGCCGCAATCAATACAAGGCTTTACGTATAAATAATAGCCTTTTGCAGACAATTGCCCAGAAGTTGTAAGAAGAAATAAGAATATTAAGGGGATGATTTTTTTTATTAAGAACATTACTTTTTTTTTGGCTTTAATTCTTTTATACGTTTAGGTTCTATATCAATAATATGATCCATGGAACTTTCAATTCTGCCGTAAGCGTTCCAAACTTTAAAACCGAGTCTGGATTTTAGTTTTTCTGAGCAAGATTCCCATAAATCCCTGTCTAAACCCAATGTCTGATTTTCTTGTTGACGAAATTGAGGAGAACAAAAAGTGGTTAAAACACCCAGCCTATCTGAGTTACCAGTATTTGCCCCTGTGCCGTGCCACAATCTCCCATCAAAAACCATTAATGTCCCGGCTTTAGCTTCTGCATTTAATATGGGATAGACAGTTTGATCTTGCTGATTGGGGTGTGCACCGGATAAATGCGAACCAGCCACCAATTCAGTGGCTCCGTTACTTTTTGAAAAGTCAGTCAACATCCACATGCAATTAGCTACAACAGGTGGAGAAATTCCTAAGGTTTCATCTGGTTCTATAAAAGAAGAAGCTGCCGATCTTTTTATTTCTGATGGTCGAAGATAATCTTCTTGAGGTTTTATAGGTTGAGGCATCCACCATTGATCAGTGTGAAGTCCCATTCTGACACCTCCAGGCTTGGCTATATTCGCTGAATGCGTGGAAAGAATAAATTCTTTCCCAAGAATATGACCAACCAATTCATCTACTAAGGGATGAACAATCATATCTCTAAAGCACTGCCCTTTGTTGGCTAACATCCATAATCTTTGATTTACTCCACCATTTTTCTCACTGAATGAAGACTGATCAATTCTGTCATCTTTCATTTTTATTTCTTGGTCAGGACCTCCGTCTCTAAAAGATAAACCCATCTCTTCTTCTGCAGTAGCTTGTTCAAGTAGCCTATTTTTTGATTCTGTAAAGAAGTCACCGGTTATAGCGTCTTTTACAAGACAAAACCCAAATTTTCTTAAGTCTCTTTTTGCTTGTTCTGTATCCGCTGTGGGATCCGGTCCGTAATCTAAAATCATTATTTAATGATGTTATCATAGAAAATACTTAGACTTAGACAAAGTGAAAGATATGAATAAAACTGATTTGAAAGATCTTACTTACTTAGAATACCCACCTTTAACTGATGATCTAGAGCTCGCCAAGTCCCATTTGGACGACTATGGAGTCGCCATTATTCAAAATGTCTTGTCTTTAGAAAGCGTTAAAGAAATTAAAGAAAGATTGGAAGAGCAATTTTACGGTGAAGAAAAATATAACGTAGGATCAAAATCCAGAGGTGATGAAGGGTTTGGACAAGAGGTAAAAGAAGAAGAGAAAGTCAGCAGATTGGTTTGGAATTTAATTAATAAAGGTGACTGTTTCTTGCAATTCATAGACCATCCGAAGATTCTTCCGCTAATCCAGCATGCCATTGGCGAAAAAGTTATCTTGTGTTCAATGGGCGCCCACATGAATGGCAGTAATAATCAAAGAATGCCTCTTCATCAAGATCAATGGCCGCTCGTTCCGCACCCAATGGACTTTAATTTCATGGCCAATTCTATGGTTCTAATTTCAGACAATTCACCTGAGAATGGCGGCACAAGATTAATTCCTGGTTCTCATAAATGGCCATTAATAGATTACAAAAGTGCTAACTCTGACGAAGTCCAAAATAACGTTCGGTCCATAACTGCTCCTGCCGGTAGCGCAATTATTTGGTCAGGTAGAGTCTGGCATGGAAATGGACTCAATAGGTCAGGGGAGATTAGAAGTAATATTTCCACTGCCTACTTTCAACCTTGGGTAAGACCACAAGAAAATCATACCTATAGCGTGAGAAAAGAAGTTTTGGAAAAACTAACAGATAAGCAAAAGCATATTTTAGGATTCTCTCCTTTTGGAACTTTGGGAGGTCATGACGGCTCCAGCGTTTCACCGGCAGAATTTGACAGGGACAGAGAATCAATAGGAGTTTTAAAGCCCTGATCAGCTTATCTTTGTTAATCTCTTGCCTGAAAAAGTAGGAAATCTTATTACTCACACATATTCTGATGAAGATTTCTTATTGAATTGCTTTAATAGTTATTTTTAAAACTGCAATTGTACTTAATTCTTTAATTGATATAGAGTTTACCGATCTAATAATATAGGAACTTAAAATATTGAAATTCCCAAGCAAAATACACCTTAATTTGAATGAATTTGTGAAAGATTACGCCTCTGAAATGCAAAAGGCTTATGATTCAATTGACTTGGAAGAACTGGATGAAATTGCCTCTTTGTTGATTAATTCAATTAAAGATAAGAAGAAGATATATACTTGTGGCAATGGAGGTTCTGCCGCTATTTCAGAACATTTTGTTTGTGATTTTCTAAAAGGATCCTCTACCGGTACTGATATTTCTCCAGTAATTCATTCTCTTTCAAGTAATACACCAACCCTTACAGCAGTTGCTAACGATATCGACTATGAGAGTGTTTTTTCTTTTTCGGTAGAAAGATATGGAGAAAAGGGAGATATCCTTATTTGTGTTTCTAGCAGTGGCAATAGTCCTAACATCGTAAAGGCTATTAAAGCTGCAAAAACTTTAGGGATGATTACAGTAAGTTTTGTAGGTTTTTCGGGAGGCAAGGCTAGAGATGAGAGCGATTACAGCATTTACATACCTAACGAAAATTATGGAGTTGTGGAGGACACCCATCATAGCTTGATGCATATTTTATCTCAGTACGTGAGAATAAAGACATTAACTGACGAAGAAGATTTAGGAAATGTAGTTTTTTAGCTTTATTTAATTTATGACAAGAAAATTAACTGCACTAGTGACCTTCCTTTGATTCTGTAAGGAAGTGAACACTCCTCCAACATTATGGCAATTTTCTATCCGTTAGGAGTGGGTGCATAATAAAGATCAATCATTTTTTTATTTCACCTTGTATATATAATATTTCTCTCAAAATAGTATAAAAAATAAGTGAAAACAAAACAAAACTTCAATCCTGACCAGAAAGTCAAAAATCATTTATTGGCTTTAAATAAAAAAGGAGAACTTTTAGTTCTAGAAAAAGAATTAATCTTTCACCTTAAGGAATTTCAAGACTCTCCTTTCCTCCATAACCTGTTGGGTGTGACTTTATCTAAGCAAGGTAGGTTTGAAGAAAGCTTAGGACATTTTAATCAAGCGATTAAGGGTGCAGAAAAAAAGTCTGTTTATTTAATCAATTTGGCAATATCTCTCTCAAAAGTGGATCGAGTTGATGAAGCGATCAATGCTTTTACTAGGTCTATAGATTTAGATGGATCGAATTTCAAAGCACACTTCTTGCTTGGAAATGCTTTCAGGAAAGTTCATAGAATTGATGAGGCAGTAATTTCCTATGATAATGCTATAAAAATAAATCAAAGTCATACAACTGCACTTATTGGAAAAAGTCTTAGTCTAAAAAATTTAGGAAAATTTGAGCAAGCTTTAGAAGTTTGTAAAAAAGCTATTGGTATTCGGCCTGATTTTGGATTTGCTCATCGGCATATAACTGCAATGTTGACTTATGAAGATGCTAAAGATCCGCACATACTTGAGATGGAGTCTATTTACAATCGTAATTCTTTACCATTAGAAGATAGGATTCAATTAGCTTTTGGCCTAGGCAAGTGTTTTGAAGATGTTAAAAATTATAAAAAAGCTTTCTTTTATCTCAATGAAGGCAATAGGCTTCATAGAAAAACCATTGAATATACTACTGAAGATAGAAAAAAGTGGGTCTCTGATATAAAAGTGAATTTCAAAAAGGACTTCTTTAACTCTTCCCAAGAGTTATCAAAACAAGGTAAGAAAATAATATTTGTATTAGGTATGCCAAGGTCTGGTACTTCTTTGGTAGAACAGATTTTGGCTAGTCATTCCAGGGTTTATGGGGCTGGTGAAAAAAACTTTATTCATAAAACAATATTCAAAGCATTATTTCCTATCGAAGAAGTTGCTTTTCCTAAAAATCTTAGTCTACATGATCAAGAATCTTTCGATAATCTAGGGAGAGATTACATTCAAATGATAGAAAACATAGGGAAGGACGAAGGTAGGCTGGTTGTTGATAAGATGCCATATAATTTTGAACACATTGGAGTAATACATAAGGCTTTGCCTGAAGCAAAAATTATTCTTTGTGAGCGAGATCCTTTGGATAACTGTTTTTCGATTTTTAAAGCAAAATTTGGAGCACAAAATGAATATGCTTATAACCTTGAAGAAATAGGTGAATATTACAATCTATATCTTGATTTAATTGCTCACTGGGAATCAGTATTGCCAAATAAATTACATAGGGTTAAATACGAAGAACTTATTTCTAACCAAGAAATAATAAGCAGAGAAATGATAAACGCTTGTGACCTAGATTGGGAAGAAGACTGTATGTCCTTCCACTCTACAAAAAGGGCGGTGATTACTGCCAGTGCAGCACAAGTAAGGCAGCCTCTGTACACTAGTTCAGTTGGATTATGGAAAAAATATGAAACAGAACTAGAGCCATTAATAAAAATTTTGAAAAAGGAGAATTAAACTTGAAATTTGATGCTGTAAGCGGCAACTTAGATTATCGTATCTATCAAAATCCAAAGATAACCTTTTTCTTTTCCATTATTCTAACTATACCTATAAAAATCTGACAAGTTATTCTAGGTAAATGAAACACCTAATCATTGCTCCATTTCTCACAAGCTAAACTTCCACACACATCATAGTCTTCAAAGCCCTGCCAAGATTTGGAGGAGTCTCAATTGGTGCGTAGCAAATAATGTCGGCATAAGGCAAGTAAATACTGAAGATTGTTGTTATATCAACGTATTTAGGTTGTTAGGAGTGTCCTCCTACAAGGGGCACCAGTCTTTTTAGGGCTTGGCTAATAGCTTATTATCAACCATGCCCTTAAAATCATTAACAATATTAATTAAGCTTGTATCTTAAATTTATTTGATATTTATTTGCAGGATATTCAAAACTTGAATTACTTTTATTAAATGAATTGAATTCATTTTTATTAAAGTCTATCTTCAACTTACTTTCTTTGTTAGAAAAATTGAATTTTAGATCAGACTCTGCAACCTCTTCATCATCATTGTCTCTCAGCAGAAAGTAAGCTAACACGCCAACTCCAATGAGTGCTGCTGCACTAGATCCGCCTCCGTAACCTCCACCACTTCCACCTGAGTCTGATCCTTCTTCACCATCAGTGTGATAGGAAGCAAAACAAAGATGAGAAGCAATTGAAATAGATAAAATTATTAGATATTTCATACCGTTCTCCAAATATTAAAAAAATACTGGGCATCTTTTGATATGACCTATTTAATTTGTGCCCAAATTAATAGTAACCTAAAGCAAGGCAGTACGATTATTATACAGCAAAAAGATAATTCCAGATTTAATAATCTTTATTTATTAGCAGAAGATTTCTTCTGTCATTTTTTATGCCAAACTCTTTTACCTCTTGAAGTTTTGGCCTTACCTGAAGTTTTATAGCCCTTTCGAGATCTGCCTTTACCTTTGTTGTTAGATTTCTGCTTAGGAGAACCAGATCTTAAATTCTGAGTAGGCTCAAAACCTTCAATAATCTTACGAGGAATTTCTTGTTTTAGAAGCCCCTCAATATCAAACAGCAACTTATGCTCATCAGCGCTTACCAGAGAAACAGCTTTTCCTTCTTGCCCAGCCCTGGCAGTTCTTCCTATTCGATGAATATAATCTTCTGGGACGTAAGGAAGGTCAAAGTTCACCACTTGGGGTAGTAGATTAATATCTATACCTCTGGCCGCAATATCGGTAGCCACTAAAACCTGTGTTTTGGAGTCTTTAAAGTCTTTTAATGCCCTGGTTCTTTGGGACTGAGACTTGTTTCCATGAAAAGCATCCGCATTAATTCCCTCTTTGCTCAATTGACTAGCTAGCTTATTTGCACCGTGTTTTGTTCTTGAGAAAACCAAAACTTGGAACCAGCCTTCTTCTTTTATGCAATAAGTTAATAACTCTCTCTTTCTAGATTTATCTACTGGATATACAACTTGCACTACTTTATCTGCCGTGGAATTACTCGAAGCAACTTGGATCCTTTTTGGAGAATTCAGTAAGCTATCAGCCAATGCCTTTATCTCCTTTGGGAAGGTGGCAGAAAACAGTAGGTTTTGTTTTTTCTTAGGAAGATATTTAAGAATTTTCTTGATATCTCGTATAAACCCCATGTCTAACATTCGGTCTGCTTCATCCAAAACAAACACTTCTAATTCAGATAAATCTAAAGTTTTCTTATCCAGATGATCCAGTAGCCTGCCTGGAGTTGCCACCACAATGTCTACTCCTTTTTTAAGCTTATCAATTTGAGTTTTTATACTAACTCCACCGTATAAAGTTGAAGTCCTAAATCTTAAATTTTTGCCATAGCTTCTGAAGCTATCACCTACCTGAGATGCTAATTCTCTTGTGGGTACTAAAACCAAAGTCCTTACCCTTCTTCTTTTAGACTCATCATTTTGTAGCCTCTGCAATATAGGCAATGCAAACGCTGCTGTTTTACCCGTACCAGTCTGAGCGCCAGCCATAATATCATTACCTTGCAGAATTGAAGGAATAGCCCGCTGTTGAATCTCAGAAGGGTCGCTGTAGCCTTTGCTTTCAATGGCTTTTTTAAGCTCAGGAGAAAGGCCTAAGGTGTTAAATGACATAGTAATTCTCTGCAAGCAAGTTAGATTGAAATACTTGTCTAATTTTATGATTTATTGGAATAGAAATAACATTATACTCTTAATCTCTTTCCACTGGTTAAAACCGTTGGAAATGGAGTATTCTTAATATAAAGAAGTTCAGGCGGGCACTTAATAGTGCCCATTTAAATAGTGCTCTCCTCTTTAAATTTTTACTGACTAAGAGCGGGTATTTTTAATTAATCGTCAAAATCTGCAGCTTGTGTTTTATGAACTCCACCATAATTGGCAGCGGAATAATGTTGGCTTTTTACAACCCATTTTCCATTCTCTTTTATCCAATTCATTGTCACTCTGGTTCTATAATCTGATGCTTTGCCTCCAGCTTCTACCATTCCTTCAGCATAAAATCTCACGTAAACTACGTCGTCAGAAAGCTGTATGGCTTTGGGATAAAAAACTTTAGTAACACCACCCTGACCAGATCTTTTCCACTGTTCTACAGAAGAGATTTGTTTTGGTTTGTGAAAACTACCATCGGAATTAGTTCCATAAGTTCCTGATTTACTTTCAAGGGCTACAACAGTTTTATAATCTTGACTGTTTCTTGCCTCAAAGTATTCTTGCAATGCAACCAGAACATCTTTTTCAGATTTGAGATGTCCATCAGCACTTAGAACTGAAAAAAATAATAGACTAAAAAATAAAGTAATGTATTTCATATATCCTCCTTAATTTAATTTATTTTAAGCTTAACAAAGAAATAAGATTAACTCGAGATATCTCATTTATAAAAATTCCTCATGTTCAAGATTATTTACAATAGAGTCTCTATTAAGTCATAGGGTCTATAGGAGTAGGGCAAGGCGCTTCTTTTTGTATTAATTCGGCAGCTAACAAACAAAGATCTTCTCTATACAGCTCTGAATAGATTTGTACTCCAGTAGGTATGCCATTATCAACACCCATTGGTAATGCAACGGAAGGCAAGCCAAGGCAGTTTCCGGGAGCGATAAAAGAAAAACTTTGCCTCAAGGTATCAATTCCTTTTTCAGGATCAAGATCGGTATCAATTGGCCAAGGTAGATTTGCCCAAGTTGGTCCTATGCACACTTGATAATCGGTTAAAAAAGCTGACCAAAGACGCCTGAGTCTTCTTCTTTCTATTAACGCTTGATCTAGGTTTAGATCATTGGATAAGAAAGGTTCAGCAAAGCGATGTAAATAAGCTGCTGTTTCTGGTTTAAATACTTCTTCGGGCATTGCATCAAGCATTCCACTATTTAAAACCGTTCCCCAAATCTCATAGACTCTTTCAACTTCTGGTGCTTCCACTTCTTCAATTGACCATCCGCTGTTAGATAATATGGCTCCCGCTCTGTCTATCTCTCTTTTGGTTGCATCCGGTAGATTGAAATTAGCAATTTCTTTTACCAATGCCGCTTTGGGTTTTTCAGGAATTGGTCCTGATAATGGAGTGTTCACAGACTGAGGGTCGTCAATATGTCTTCCAGACATTATTGATAAACCGGTCCTTAAATCTTCCACTGACCTTGCCATGGGGCCATCAGATAAAAAGGCACCAGAAATTCCCATGTCTATAAAACCTTCTATGGAATTTACAAAAGGAATACGTCCGATAGAAGGATTGAGTGAGGCAATCCCGCAACAGTAAGCTGGATTTCTTAAAGAGCCTCCGATGTCATTACCTAAACCAAAAGGGCTCATTCCTGTGGCTATCGAAGCTGCCTCTCCGCCACTGGAGCCGCCAGGCGTCAGGGCTTTATTCCAAGGATTGAATGTTCTCCCTCTCAACGGATTGTCAGTATCAAGACGCATGCCCATTTCGGGTAGATTGGTTCTGCCGATTGGTATTGCACCTGCTCCAAGCATACGGTCTACTATAGGGGCATTTCTTGGAGGCATGGATTCAGCTAAAAGAGGAATTCCATTAGTTGTAGGAGTTCCCATAAAATCTATGTTCTCTTTTATTGTAAAAGGGACTCCGTGAAAGGACCTCTTTCTTTCTTCTTCGCCGGCAGAGTCTGCCTCATCTGCCAGTTTAAGAGCTGATTCTTCTAAGGTCAGAGTGATGGCATTAATGTCTGGATTCACTTCCTTTATTCTATTGAAATGGGCTTCAACTACTTCCTTGCTTGAGGCTTCTTTTGAACGAATTAACTCTGCTAGTTCGGATGCGCTTTTTTTACATAATCTGTCCATAATAAATTTCCTTTTACTTACTATACTGATTTAAAAGAAGATTAAAAAGATATGCTTCTGAACAATGTTGCAGTGTCTCCGCCATGCCCTGATGGAACACTCAATTTAGTTCTATTTTTAAGTATTTTCTCAGCATTGGCAGGTAATTCTGTGCTGATGTCTGCTAAATATGCCCCCGTTATTGGAGCAGACGAGTTAAAAGTTAATGTCAAGACTATGGGCTTCTCATAGACGCCTACCAATCTAATGGCAAAGAAATCATCTGAAAAATATCTGCTAAGAACCGCTTCATATTCAATCCCATTCAATTTAAATTTTCTCAGTTGAGAATCAGCAGGGACTGCGAGAAGCAATTTATCCGCAGAACGCAAACTTCTAATTTCAATTTCTATTTCTCGTTGATTATTTTCAATGGATTCATTCAATATTTTGAAATCAGGCTTTTGCCAATTGGTTGGTATCGTTTCAGCCCAATTATTAGAAGTCCTGTTGGTGTAAGGCAATAAGGCTTTTCTGCTTCCTTGAAAATCCATTGATGACTTTAAGTTCTCACTAATGGGGTTTTGACTTTGAAGGTTGTAGGTGGCAGTGCCTGAGTCTAAATTTTCAATATAATTAATATTGACGTGTTGAGGACGCCATTCAGTATAGAGAGGCTTGTAAGCAACTATTGATAGCGAAACTATTATTCCTGTAAGAGAAACAATCATTCCTTTTTTTAGATTTACACCATGCAAAAGGGGACTTAAGGCAATTGCGTATAAACCAATGAGGGGAAGTACGGCAACTATAAGTCTATAGCCTTGGCTTTGTTCTAGGCTATAAATTAGGCCTAGGGTTGAAGGAACGGCAAATACTAACGTACCAAGGAAGGCAAAAGGTTTCAAATCTGTTCTGACGAATGCAGCAATACTTAAGAAAATTCCTGCCATTAAGGTAGGAATGATTAGCAGATTCGCAGCATCAGGTAAGAGAACTAAACATAAGAATGATAAGGACCACCAGAAAATCCAAACTCCTATAATCTGATCATTTTGATTAACCAGACGGTTTATTAAATTGATAACAATTAAGGCTCCCAGTGAAGTAGAGGACAGCAAAAGTAATCTATACGGAAGATCTATGCCTGGCCAGCTAATAACGGTTCCTGATATTAAATCAACAAGCTTAAAGCCAAAAAAACCAAACAAGACGGTGCTTACAAGTATTACAGGAGAAAAAAAGAAGCCAAGAGAAGCCCCTTTGATTGAAGGCTTTAGTTTAAAAACACCCAGACTAATTAAAAGGATACTTAAAAGAATTAAGAAATAGCTTTTTGAAGAAGCCCAATGGATCCACATTCCATAGATTGAACCCCCGTAGACAACGTTACTTCCAAGTTCATCAATATCCATGTCAGCAAGCGTTCTGGTTAACGGCAACATATTTTCGCCGTGGTGTTGGATGGTTCCAAGATCTATATTTTCTAAGTTGTCATTGGGCGAGTGGTAATGATTCCTCTCGCCTGCAAAAGCAAAATCCATGCCATCAACGCCTGCTCGCATTACAACGCTAAAGTCTGTGTCATTGGGCATTCTCTTAAATATCTCTTTAACAAAAGAAAACCCGTAAGGACTTTTTGATGATTCGGAATAGGCTTTAATCAACAATTCATTGGCTTCAGTTGTTCTTAAAATCATGCTGCCGCCTTTGGTGCCGCTGCCTTCAAAATTTAATAATAGGTCAATTGTTTTAGCCAAAGGGTGTTGCCTGAAGAATGCTTCAGCACCAAGTAAACCCGCTTCTTCTCCGTCTGTAAAAATTAGCATCACAGAGTTCTTGAAAGGAGCATCCAGGACAAGTGCTCTGGTGGTTTCAAGGATGGCTGCTACTGCAGCACCGTCATCTCCGGCTCCCGGTGCCATTTCTACCGAATCATAGTGAGCCATGAGAGCAATGACAGAGTCTTTGTTTGAACCCGGGATGGTGGCTATGATATTTTCAACGGGGGCGCAGTTATTGAATCTTGATCCACAAGCCCATGTTCGCTGTTCTTCAAAAGAAACACCAAGCTCATTAAGTTCAAATATGATCCTCTTTTTTACTTCCTTGTTAAGTTTAGAGCCAACTGGATGGGGTTTATTTTCAGATAATAGAGTTTCCAATATTTGGTAAGCTCTGACTCCAGAGAATTCATCTTCTGGTGCAGATGTTGGCTTAGCTTCTGGAGACTGCAGAGAATAAAATTGGAACACAAATAAAAGCAGTGTGAGCAGTAAACTCAAGCCAGGAATAAAGAGTTTATTTCTTGTCATATTTTTTCCACATTAGTTAAGCCTGTGATAATTTCACTATAGCTCTTAATTATAATAATATACAAAAAACGCTTTCCATATAGATGCTAGATTTTCAATACCAAGAATGCTCTCTTACACTAAGAGAGGGTGTGGAGCACTACAGAGCATACCTAAAGAAAAATGGAAAAAAAGTTCTAGATGATAAAGAGGGCTCTTCAACAATTTTAAGTCACGATGCAACCCATGTTGTCTATGGGCTTGATACTTCTCTTGAAGAGGAACAGATGCTAAATTTCTGGGTCTTATTCGGAGCGACTTATACTTGGAAAGAAATTATGGCTTACAACGGCAGAGAAGAAGTATCAGACTTTACTAAAGATCTTGTGAAGGAAGTGGGTGTAATAAAGATAGCAATGTTAACCATTAGGTCAATTATTCCTTTTTTTCAGGTTTTACGTAATCTTCGGTCCAAGAAAAAAAAATGGCCTTTTGTTTTCCCGAATGAGCTGATGGAAATCAGTGTCACTTCGCTTAGAGAAGAGTATGGAATTAAAATTCTTACTCCCGAAGAAAGAGAGGTGAAGAAAATTCAATGGTCAGGTTCAATTTTAGAATAAAAAAATAAAGGTATTTTATGAGTGAGACAAAAATAAGAATAGAAGATGGTCCTGTAGCTGTAACAGGAGCGAGTGGATATATAGGCTCAAGAATTGTAGAAGATCTGGTTGAGCAGGGTTATGCCGTTAATGCATGCGTGAGAGACGCAAGCAGCGCCATTAAGACCGACCATCTCTCTGAGATGAATAAGAAAGGGCTGGGCGGTTCCGTTGAATTACATGAAGGAGATTTGTTTAAAAAAGGCAGTTATAACAAAGCATTTTCTGGTTGTTCGGCCGTCATTCACGCAGGAGCTACGGTTGGCTTTAATCGAGAAACGCCTCAAGAGGTATACGATGGTTGCTTCACTGAAAATGAGCATGTCTTAAGTTCCATTAAGCAATCTAATTCGGTTAAACGTTTCGTTTTCACCAGCTCTTTCGCTGCTATAGGACATCCGAGGCCTGAAGGTTATGTTTTCAGTGAGAAAGATTGGTGCGGTGATAATGTTGAAGGCTACAAAGGCGCATGGACTGAAGATAATATCTCCAAGAACAGAGACATAGCTTATGCAATGGCAAAAGCCAATACCGAGAAGATGATATACAAGGCGGCTGAAGAAGATGGAAGGTTTGAAGCAGTTTCAATAAACCCTTTGCACGTTGTTGGTCCTCTGATGTCAAAGAATCACAATCAGTTTTTTAGTTGGCAGTTTTTCATACTGCAATTATTGAAAGGAAAAGATTTTGGTTTCTGGGATGATAAACAAATTAGACCAAGCACCATGTTGTGGAACATGGTTGATGTGAGAGATGCAGCAAGAGCTCATCGATTAGCAGCAGAAAGCTTAAATGCTAAGAACGGCTCTAGGTATATTTTATCAGCCACTGATAGGTCTGGAGAAATGTTTACTTGGGAGCTTCAAGCAAAACTTAAAGAATTGTTTCCTGACATAGACTATATTGGCGGAGAGCAAATGGCAGATGGTAAGCCAACAAATACAACTTATGATTCACCCAGATCTTATTGTTCTCTGGCTCAGAGTGAACTAGGTTTGAAAACCTATTCTATTGAAGAAACCCTATTGGATACTGGTAATTCTCAAATACAACTGGGTCTTGTTTAATAAGTTGTAAACTTCTGCAGGTGATGATCTGCATTGCCAAACATTGAGTCTATAACCAGAAGTCGTTTAAAGAAGTGACCCACTCTTAATTCTTCAGTCACGCCCATTCCTCCGTGAAGTTGAACGGCATTTTCACCTACAAACAGACCAGATTTACCAATCAGATGTTTTAGGCCATGTATGGTTCTTTGGGCAGCTATTGGATCTTGAACACTTTCCATTGTTGCCCTGTAAAGCATAGACTTACATTGTTCGTATTCCATAAACATATCAACCATTCGATGTTGTAGAACTTGAAACTCTGACATTGGATGATCAAATTGCTCTCTTTGTTGAGTGTACTCAACGGTATCTTTATAAAGCACTTCCATGGCTCCAACTGCTTCTGCGCTAAGAGCTAGTATCGCGTCATTAGCTATGGATTGTAATATCTCAAACCCTTCATCAATGTTACCTATTATTCTGTCTTCACTAACCGATACATTTTCCAATGTTATTTCAGAAGCTCTAAGGCCATCAACCGTAGGAAAATTATCCATAGATAACCCTTCTGAATTGGCGTCTACTAAGAATAAGGTAATTCCATCTTCATCAATTTGACCGCCACTGGTTCGAGCTGCAACAATTATATGATCAGCCGTTTCTGCATTTTGAACCATGGACTTCTGTCCATTTAATACAAAGCCATCTCCCTCTTTTCTGGCGGAAGTAATCACATCTTCTAAATCAAAGCGACTTTGTTGTTCAGCATAAGCAAATGATAATTGTTTAGTGCCTTCGATTAAACCAGGGAGTATTTCATTTTTTAAAGACTCCGAAGCACCTTTCTTTATAGCACCCCCACCCATTACAACACTTGCCAAGAAGGGCTCCAGTACAAGGCCTTTCCCAAACTGTTCCATGATTACCAATACATCAATTTGATTTCCTCCAAAACCTCCATCAGATTCATCAAACGGTAAGCCAAGCCAGCCAAGTTCTGCCATGGATTTCCAAAATTCGCTGCTGTAACCTGAGTCCTTGGCACTTAGAGATATTCTAGTATTCAAGTCATAGTTATCTTGAACAAAACGTTCAACACTCTGTTGAATCATTTTCTGTTCTTCCGACAATTCAAAGTTCATTTTGATGACCCCTTAGTAAGGCCAAGCACTTTCTTTGCAACCACGTCTTTTTGCACTTCGCTAGCGCCGCCGTAAATTGTGAAATATCTACTGTTTAGATATCCGGCTGTGCCGCCTTTGGCAAAAGGTAAGCCAATGTTTTTATCTCCCCAAGCAGGAGAATAAATGCCACTAGCTTCAACGGTGAGTTTTTGTATTCTTTGTTTAATTTCAGTTCCTTTTAATTTTAAGATAGAAGATTCAGGGCCTAATTCACCTCCAGCTGCAGCGCTAGCAAGGCTGCGTAACTCCGTGTATTCAGTAGCCATTAAGTCTATTTCTAATTCTGCTATCTTGGCTTTATAGCCTGAATCATCCATTAAGTTACCATTACCTCTGGTCACCGTTCTTGCTTGATCTTTCAATTTTTCAAGTTCGAATAAAGACTTGGAAAGACCAGCCAGTCCTGTTCTTTCGTGCTCAAGAAGACCTTTTGCGTACGTCCAACCCTTGCCTTCTTCGCCAATTCTATTTTCAACAGGAACTTTTACATCAGTAAAGTGAACTGTGTTTACTGTATGCGACCCGCCAAGAGTGATGATTGGTTTAACTTCTATTCCTTCTTGCTTCATTGGAAAGAGTAGAAAAGTAATGCCCTGCTGTTTAATACCACTGTCGTCTGTTCTTGTGAGGCAAAATATCCAATCTGCAACATGAGCAAGCGTGGTCCACATCTTTGATCCATTTACCGTGTAGTAAGTACCGTCTTCAGAGAGAACTGCTTTAGTTTTTAAGTTTGCTAGATCTGACCCTGCTCCAGGTTCTGAGTATCCTTGACACCAATTTACAGTCCTTTCTCTGATGGCAGGTAAAAACCTTTCTTGCTGTTCTTCGTTGCCGTAACCCATGAGGATGGGAGCCAACATTCCTAAACCAAAAGGAATATCAAAGGGTATGTTAGCCTTAGCGGTCTCTTGTTCCCATATGTAGTGTTGAGTCGGTGTCCAACCTGGCCCGCCAAATTTCGCTGGCCATTTAGGCACATCCCATCCACCTTTCTCTTTAGCCTTTGCGAACCAATTATTTCTCCAGACAAAATAATCTTCGCCTTTGGTCATTTCATTTTCTTCAAAGAAGGCTCTGACTTCTTTTGTGAATGCGAGATCTTCTGAGCTTAGTTCGATATCCATAAGTTATTTTCCAGTTTCATTAGGGGGGGTGAATATTAATGGCTTTTTTACTTTTATGCTACGAGAAGAGAATCTTTTTACTCTAGTTCGTCTTTTAGAAAATAGTTAAATATATCTTGCTGATTAATGCCTAAACCTTAAAGACACACGGTCAACTTTCTTGAGTTTGTTAACGACTAAATCATAAGAATTCTCAATCATCACTTCAATTTCATCATCTGGTACTGTTCCGTCTAGGATTAAAGTATTCCAATGGATTTTATTCATATGATAACCCGGTATGACGGATTCAAATCTTTTCCTCAACATGATGGCTTCATCGGGATCGCATTTAAGATTTACACGAGCAAAACCCTCTCTGTGAGCCAAAAAACCAAACATTTTTTTTCTGATCTTAAAAACGTGCACTTCGTTGCCAAAAGGAAAGTCTTCTATCGCTTCTGGACAGGAAAGGAAGTAATTTCTGACTTGATCAGCATTCATCTCTGATTTAATTCATCTGCCACCCAGCTAATAGACCAATTATGCCCTAGGCGTCTTCCTCTATAGTTCTCAGGTAGTCTGGTCACGAAGCTGTCTTCAAGATTGATTATTTGAGGATCAGTATCTAGGTCCTTAAATGCACCGTCCAAATGTTGCAAAGTTCTCCATTGATAAAATCTTAAGTTGGTTGAGATAAAACGAGGTTGTTGATAGTTGCAAAGGGAATTTAAATTAGAAATGCCTGCTAAAGGACCTGCAATAGAGTGTATTTCAACCGGTATATCATTTGACCAGCTCTCCGAGAACATAGACACCAAAAGAGCACCATAGCTGTGACCCATTATGGTTATGCCATTTATACTCTTGTTTTGGTCAAGGATCTGATCAATCTGTTCATTCAGAATTTTAAAAGAAGGAGCAGGGCAACCACTATCATCCCATCTAAAAAACAAGGTTAAAGTATTTTCATTGTCTAAAGTTTTAAGAGGGTAGATCCACTCATAGCCTGGACTGTTACTTCCATGAACAGCAATTAATAAACGGCTTTCTGTATTTTTTTTGATTTCTAACGAGTTAAGTCCAAACTCAACTGCCATTAGGTCTTTGCCTGAATCTAAATACCCCTCATTCGCATCTAGATCTTCCAACCAAGGGTATGGTCTTTCTGCTGTGCAAGAAGTAAATAGAATTGATAAAAGAAGAAAAAATGTAATTTCTAATCTCATCGCTATTCTTTTTACTTACCAGCTAGTTTATCAAACATAGTAAGCGTTTTTTCATCAAGCCCAGCTTCTTCGGCATCATCTCTCATGGTTTTATAGGCGTAGGGGTGCAATGCTTTTTTTCTCGTGTGAGAAAGGTAAACAATAAATCCCCATATATTAAGACACACACAAAGTAGTAATACTTCAGGTCTTATTAGATCCCAAAAGAAGATTAACATAACAAATTGCAGTGTGGTTTCAGGCTTTGTTAAAAATACAACTGTGAAACCAAGCCTGCCAGGCATTAAAGTAATCCAGAGCAACATCATTATTAGTGCTAGGCTTACAAATATTAGCTCAAGCTCAAATCTTGTTACCGCCCCTTCTAGAATTCCATTCAACGCAACAAAGCCCAACAAGAAACATACAGAAGCATGCATTTTGTAACCGACCGTTTCTTTCATGAACAAGTAACTGTTGGATTTCCCGTTTCTTTTCACCCATGGCTTTGCATCACCAAACGAATCTAATATTTCATAGACTCCAATTCCCATATAAACAATGAACTCAATCCATAAAACAACTTTAAGACTGGTTGTTAGAGTAAATAATTCTGTTGCATCCATTTTCTCTCCTTGTTTATTGAGTTCTAAATATAACAACTTTTTTATCCTGAGGGTTACAATTATTTAATGAACAAGGAGGCACTGGGAATGGACATGGATATTCTAGAAAAACTGAAGAATGGATCTGCGGGCCCTTCGATGAGATTCTTTAATTTAAAGTACGAGGACGATGATAATGAAGTTTTCAGATTCAGTGCTTTATTCCCTGAGGACAGTGCCAATCCCATGGGCTTTGTGCAAGGGGGGATGATTTCTGCAGTTTTGGATGACGCCACTTCAGTAGTGATGATCTCTGGTTACAAAGGCAAAAAGGCTCCGCTAACAACTAATTTGCATGTCTTATTTCATAGACCCATGCCACTCGGTAGAGCCAGCATCGAAGTCAAA
>Ga0209308_10000135_pt1 | contig 72581 bp, 87 predicted proteins | sample COGITO_mtgs_1204_3_FD_184806 | JGI IMG/M metagenome (GOLD analysis project Ga0209308, IMG submission 184806) | Pelagic marine microbial communities from North Sea - COGITO_mtgs_120405 (SPAdes) (version 2) | ecosystem: Environmental > Aquatic > Marine > Epipelagic ... | reverse complement strand
TTATCTTTCTTCTTTAAATAATGCTAAGCCAAGCTTTGCATAGTTAATAATATCAGCGAATCTACTGTCAATAGACTCTGCTTTCTTTACATTAGCATGATTAACATGCGCAAATACACTATTTACTTGCTTGTCAAAGTATGTAGCCCATACTTTTAACGCGCTGGTGTTCAGTCTGTCTGCTGTACTTTTAAAGTTATTTAATACATCATCATTCATTAGTGTATACTCAGGGCCTTTATCACCCATTATATTTTTAGCCATTAAATCAATAGCTTTATTTAGTTTATTGAATTCTGCTTGTGTCATTCTTTATTATTTTATTTAATAATTTTTCTATTCTTTCTACGGACTTACGTAGTTTGTGGACTTCGCTTATGCTTGTTACGTTTTTTCTAATCATCATCTCCAAATTCTCTATCGTATAGATCTGCAAAATGATCTTCTAAGTAATGATCATTCCACAAGTCATCATCTACATATACTGTTTCACCATCATTTACAGCTGCTACAATAACGTCATCTAAAGTGTGAGCGTAGTAGTGTAAGTCATTTTGTATATCGATTGATGTGTCGCTTTTATATTTAGCTATAAACACCTCATAACCGTCGGCGGTATCTTCTCTGTAAACGTGGAAGCTACAATTGCCTTCATCAGTATAACTCGTATATATTTGAGCATCGTAGTGGTCAAGATACTTTTTTAGTTTTTCATTATTTTCCATTATAATTTATTTAAATCGTTAAACATTGTATCACCCCAGAGTATATCAGTGTTGCTTACATCACCAAATGCTCTGATTTGTTTTATCTCACCAATTGTGAGCTCGTTATAATACCTCTTAGTTTTAAGAGACTTCATTATATGTTGTATACTAATCGCATACTGATTACTATTTCTATGTAATCTTCGTTTAATTTCTGGTTTTAATTTATTGTATAACATATTATTATTATCTATAGTTATTCGTATTTAATTTGTAATAAGGTAACAGTAGGCATTGCGACTCGGTAACGCTGCACCCTTCTTGTCCAGGCTTGGTACCTACTGTTTAAGAGATCAGTGGAGGAATCGAACCTCCATTGTTTTCAACACAAGATCTACTGTGTTTCCTGTATTACTTGATGCGTAAACTTAATTACGTCGCAAGTCCATACCTGATCTTGACTAATTGTATGGTCTTTGTATACATTGTACCAAATACCTCCATGTTAGTCATACTCGTCTTACATCCGCTTTAGTTACCCGAAGGTGCAACAATGCGAGTATTTATATGTTTTTCAACATTGTGCCATAACCTCGGCGTTCTGTTAACTTACGAATGCGTTTCGCTTGTTCCTTCGGCATAATCTGAATGGTATTGCCGGTTTTGTGGTAGGTTATACTTACACAACCATAAGGTTCAACTGTTGAACAAGTTACACACGTCTTATAACCTAAGTCAACACGCGCTTGAGGTATATTTCTTTTACATTTACATTTCATATTATTATTATCCATAGTAAATCGTATTTATATTGTATTTATTTTTCTTTTGTTACACCCATTTGAATCGCTATTCTTTTAGTGACAGCTTTCATCAGTGTGCCATGAATTTCATTGAAATCTTTCTTGATTTCGTATCCATCTAGTGCCCAATCGCACGCTCTATATATATCTTTTATAGATTCTTCAGCAGTTTGATCTGCTAATTTCTCAAATTCTTCAATACTTAGTTTACTTAGCATAGTTCTTTAAATAATAGTTTAACATATAGTTCATCATAGCAATACTTTCATGTATTATTTCATAGGCAAGAGTATTATATCTTCTAGTTTTCAACTCTCCGTTAATAGTTAGTAAAGTATGTTGCACATTTTGTCTATACCTTTTGTTAATTGGGTAAGGACAGTACGCACCATTTTGTTTTCTTACATAACCATTTTTAAATATAGCCATTCTAAGTCTAGTTTTTGGTAGTGAATGCTCACTATGCCACTTAATCATTTGCTTACTGAAGCAACTAACAGGGAATTTAAACTCTCTAGTGCCATTTTTAGCTTGTCTTTGCGTAGTTACTTCACGTATATCATAGTCAAGTAACATTTTTCTTGCGAAAGCATCTTCTAATGCTTGCTTTTCTTGTTGGTATTTAGTTATTCCAGCCATTTCTTTTGTTGTATTTATGTTTAAAATAGTCTTTTATTTCATTACCTTTACCATCATGGACGGTTATAGCGTCGCCAAATAGTTCGTATAAATCTTTTTCTGTTGTGTTTTTACCACATTTAATTGATTGGTAAGCGTTGTATTGTATCGCCATAGTTTTTGTTTTTAATAGTATACCAAGAGGCATACTGGTTAGTGTTATTTATTTTGTTTAATAATGTTTTATTATTAAGTAGTATTTTATTGTTTGGTAGAAATTTAATTGTATTCATAGTTGTTTATATATATTATCTATTAATGATCGTGTTTACATTGTAAACTCATCACTTGAATCTAACCTGTCATACCAGTTATCTAAAACCATTTGTATTTCTTCTGAGGTTAGTATAGTTATCCTATTATTATTAGTGTTATCCATAGTAGTAATGTTAAAAGTGTTAAGAAAGTTATAGACATTAGTGTCTCTGTAATTAGTTTATTATTCTTCATAGTAAGTTGTAATTTAGTTCTAGTGTGAGTAGTCGAAACCCACCTCTGCTCCAAGACTAGATGAGGTAAAGAGCTATTAAACTAACTCTTTATCTCTAAGTACTAATGGAATATTATTAGTAGCAGTGTAACTCTTATACTTTAACCAACATGGTAAGTTAGTGAGAGTATCTTTCATTATATTAAATACTTTATCGTGTGAGTAAGTAATTTCTTTTCCTTTTTTATTAGTGAAAGTTATGTTTGTGTTTGTATTAAGAAGACTTTTTCTTACTACAAATCTTTTAGAAGTGATTGTATTCATAGTTGTATTTGTTTTATGTTTAAGTTGTATAGTAATGTTATCTTATAGTTATAGTATTTACATTGTAAAGTAGTGTAATTGTTTATTGTATATTTTTAGTTAGTAAAGTATACCGCACTATCTCTCTTTTTCTATTTATTTTATTATTATATAATAAGAATCTAAATAATCAGTTTCAATTGTGTAATCATTATTATTGGAATCTAGTGAATCAATAGTTTGTATGAATTTATTGTAGTCAAGTGAAGTGAATTTTAATTTAGTCATAAGATATATTTGTTTTTGTTTGTATAGTAGTATTATCTATATGGCATCGTATATAGATTGTTGAAAATAATAATGTTGTATTTCTAGAATATTGGTGGGGCCCATTGTCATATTGTCATTTTTATTTTTATATGTATGACATAATGTCATAGTACAACACTCTACTTCTAATTATCTCACAATTTTTTTATAGTGACATTAGCCCTATATAGTCTAATAATAAGGGCCTATTGTCACACTACTTAAATACTAATAGAAACCTGTAATTATGATTAATATGAGAAACGCACCACTTAACTATGTAAATTTACCTCAGCAAAATAAGCGAGGATTAGGCTTAAAAGGCATAACTAAAAATATAGGTAATAGAATATCAGAAGGCATCGACAATTTAAAAGAAGGCGCAGCAGTACAAATGGATTTTAGATCGTATAAAAAAGCAAATAAAGATCTTATAAAGCAATATCCTGATTTTGATGCAGCAGATATGTACAATGCTAATGTTCAAAAAGGTGATACTATAGTAAGTACATTAGGCATTAAAAATGCATTTAACAAACAAATAGTTAACAGAGAGAAGTTTCAACCAGGGGGTAACGAAAACGTAAGACCAGTAGGTATTGGAGGCAGTAACTATGCGATAAAAAAACAACAATTTTCAAAGTATAAATTAAAATAACAATGGCAGCAAAGAAATACACACCTAAGGATATTAACAAAAACGGTAAGTTAGATCAGTGGGAAATAAACAAATACAAAGTAATAAATAAAGGTAAACCACAAATGGGTACGGGTGAGCAAGGAGCACTTAAACCTAAGTTTTTAAAAGGTATCTTTAGTAAAGACGATGGCTCTATGTCTACATTTGGTAATGTAGCTAATGCAATAGGCCCTTTAGCAGGTTTAGTAGGCATCGGAAAATCTATAACAGATTTATTTAGAGGCGGTAACCCCGCTATGATGAACAAGCCTATGAAAGTAAAGAATCCGTTTAGCGCTGAGTCTAAAATAGAAAGACTAGGTAAAAAAGAGCAAAAGGCAAAAAATAAAAAAACCTCCGTTGCAGCAAGATCAGTAATGAAGCAACAACTTAAGATATCTAAAGCTAAGAATAAAATGAATAGTGTTAGAGACGCTTATTCTAATAAGCCTAATAACTATGTTTCAGCCGCACAAAGAAAAGCTGTACATGCTAGTAAAAAAGACGGTGGCAAAGGTAATCCTAATAAAAAGAAATAACTTTAAACTATAAAACAATGATGAAGAAAAAAAGTAAAATGATGAAGCCTAAAATGGCTAAGAAACCTACAATGGGTAAAAAACCTATGATGGGTAAAAAACGTAAAAAGAAATAAGTGTAGAAGTACACCATGTTAAACCAATTTAAACTTAAAACAATGACATACTTTTATTATAAGACCACAAAGACGTGGAATGGTCAACCACAATATAAACAAATGACAAACTCTGAAGAGGAAACTATTGATCTTTGGAAACATCTTTCAGATAAGAAAAACTGGAGGATAGTTCAATTACCCAATGGATACTACCAGACCGAGTACAGAGACCCTCAAAATTGCGGTTGTAAAGGAGACGACTGTAATTGCGACACTTGGTACGATGTCACTAGACGTGAAACATTAGAGTCTGCTGAAGCAGCAATTGATGGTAGCGTTGAACATTACGGCAAAAAGTTAGAGTTCGTAAAAGGACCTAAAGTCGTAAAAACTTTTAAATAATAACTAATAAATTTAATTTAATGGAATATAATAACCCTAGTGAGATCGTTAAAGATCTTAATTTTGGCGATAAAGCCAGAGAAAAGGTATTAGCAGGTGTGGATAAACTAGCTGCAGCAGTGAAGTCCACCCTGGGTGCCTCAGGTATGTGTGTAATATACGAAGACGCTTTAGGCTCTCCAGTGATCACAAAGGACGGTGTAACTGTAGCAGAATCAGTTGTCCTGCTTGATCCCGTGGAGAATATAGGAGCAAGACTCGTAAAACAAGCATCGGCCAAAACAGTAGCGGAAGCAGGTGATGGTACAACCACATCAATAGTTTTAACCGAAGCTTTACTAAAAAACATAAATGAAGAATTATCTAACAAAACTATACGTGAAATTAAAGACGGTATTTATACAGGCTTGGATAAAGTTAATAAATATCTTGAAAGAGAAAGTGTTGAGGTTGAAGGTGATCTTTTGGAGCACGTTAGCAGTATTAGTTGCAACAACGATAGGCAAATTGGAAAAATTATATCACAAGCTTACAAAGAAGTAGGTAAAAATGGTGTAGTAATGATGGAAGAGTCTGAATCTGAAAAGACTTTTGCTGAAATAGTTGATGGCGTACAGTTTGAAGCTGGCCTAACATCACCACATTTTACTACAAATAAGGACAAAGGTGTAGCAGAACTTGATAACCCTGCTATTTTAATTGTAAATTGTAACATACCTAGCCTTAGAAAGATACAAAACGTGCTAGAGCATGTGATTCAAAGCAGGCAATCACTGCTAATTATGGCACAAATTGACGAAAAAGCAAAATCTGCGCTTTTAATGAACAAGATTAAGGGCAATATAGACGTAAACATCATAGATTTACCTGGTTTTATGTCTACAAGGCAAGGAACGCTTGAAGATTTGTCAATTTTAACCGGTGCAAAGGTAATAAATGAAGAATTAGGCGATGATTTAGACCTAATACAGCCAGATGTGCTTGGTTCTGCGCTAAAAAGCGTAACAGACGGTGAAAAAACTGTGTTAACTGTTAATAAAGACACTAAGGTAATACAGGAAAGAATAAAAGAAGTGGAAAAGCTCATTGAAAAAGAGAAAGATCCGTTTCTAAAGAAGCATTTACAACAAAGACTGAGCATGTTAAGCGGTTCGGTTGGTATGATACGCGTTGGTGCTGTATCAAAGGTTGAATTGAAAGAAAAGAAGGACAGGGTTGAGGATGCTATTTACGCTACTAAAGCAGCTTTACGTGAAGGTATTGTTGCAGGTGGTGGTATAGCGCTACTTAACGCTGCGCAAGAGCTTGAAAAAAGTAACAATATTGGGGAGAAAATACTAGCGAAGTCGATTAAATCACCTTTTATCACTATAATGAATAATGCTGGTATTGAAAACTACGAAACGCCTACCAACACTGGCGTTGGTTTTGATGTTATCTCGGGTAATAGTGTTGAAATGATCAAAGCTGGAATCGTAGACCCCGTCTTAGTTACAAAGACTGCATTAAAAAATGCGGTGAGTGTTGCGACTACTATAACGTCGGCTGATTGTATTGTAAGTAATATTAGACTGAATCCAAATGAAAGCCGTTAGTTATTATATAGTAGTTAAAAACATAAAAGAAAAACCTAAAAAAATTGCTGGTCTAGACATTATGGATAGTGTAGACAGTGACAATAGGTATGTAAAGGCTGAGGTTATTAGTATAGGTAACCTCGTTGAAGGCGTAAGCGAGGGCGATGTGGTGCATTATGATAAACACGCTGGACACAGCATACAACATAAAGATATATTATACTATATCATCAAAGTTGGTGATGTAGTGTTAATAGACTAGACCGTAATCCTTACACTATAAACTCTATACTGAATATGTTTAACAATTAAAATATAAGAAAATGGATAAATTTTTATATTTCGCATCTGCAGCTCCTGAAGGAACAGCAAGTGATGAGGAAGTAGTTTTATTTCCTGTAGCTCAAATTTCACACTTTGAGATGGCATCTGCAACTTCAATGAGAGTTTACTTTGAGTCAACTCAAGAAAATCAAGGGACCTCAGGTGTTGATGCAGCTCACGTTGTTCTTACTATTGCTTCTGGAAAATACAAGGAAGCTTTACAGGACATCGTTTCTGCAATAAATGCTCACCCTAATGGTGACCCATTTGTGACAGTAGCTGACGAAGTGAATAGCGTTTACGCTAGTGCACACGTTACAGCATGCGCATCTATCGCAGTAGTTGATGCTTCTTAATGAGGTTATCGGCTAGCGATATTCGCGAACTGAAAATTCTTAAGTATTACAGGCTCGTAAGAAAATGGGCCTGTAAAACTTATGATTTAAAAGACGCGGATTTAGAATTACTTATATATCTTGATTGTAAAGGAAGATTTACACGAGATGATTTTATAAACGGAACATATACATACTCCTGGGATAAACAACGTTGGGAGCGTTTACGCGAAGCAGGTTGGATAGAAGTATGGCGACACCGCAACAGAACTACAATTAAATACAGCATTTTCAAGACATCATTTAAATGCTCACAAATAATAAGCAGAATATATAGAATATTATTAGGTGAAGAAGACTTACCAATATCAGATAGAAATATATTCTATAATAACAAATCATATACAGATAAAGTTTATAATAAAGCTATAGATGATATGATTAAAGATAAAGATAGGTAATGGCATTTAAAATGAAAAGCAAAAATGAGGTATTAGATCACCATCCTGCATCAAAGGAGGGTCAATTAATACGTTACGCAACATTACCAAAACAAGTACTTGGTTATACAGATCAAGACAAAACAATATGGGTAAATAGAAAAGCTCCGGCTAAAGCGCAGAATGAAGCTATTAAGCATGAAAAAGTTCATGTAAAGCAAATTAATAGTGGTAAGCTTTGGTTTGATGATAACAATTATTACTGGAAAGATAAGGAGCATGGCAGGAAACATGTTATACCTATGAGATACATAGATACACGTAATAAAAATTTACCATGGGAAAAAGAAGCATACAACGTAAATAGTAAAAAATATAAATAATTATGGCAACAATAATACCAACATTAACAATATCAAGCTCAGATCTTTTAACTGACGCATTAAGTTTAACAACTACTACCACCATCACAGCATCTCACACAACAGGTTTAGCTAGAGCCGTTGTTAAGTCAACTGCTAAAGGAACTGCTAGTGGTCAGGTTACTCTATATACAGGAGATGATTATGCAGCTATTGCGTATTTATTTGTAAAAAACACAAGTGCTACAGCTGCAAATAAAATATACATATATGATGATACTTCAAGTGGTGATCCTATATTAATACAATTAGCTGGTGGAGATTTTACTTTTATTCCAATGCATGGCGATAAAACATTAAAAGCATATAATCCCAATGGCACGGATCCAATAGTAGAGTGGATGGTTATAGGAACTGATCAATAATAAAACATGAGTAAGATATTAGGAAAATTATTCGGTGGCGCAGCTGGTAGCTTTATAGATAAAATAGCTGGCGTTGCTGATAGGTTTATAACAACAGGTGCAGAGAAGCAAGCGTTTGAAAAAGAGATGACTAAAGTCTTGATTGACGCTGAAGCTGCAATGCAGAAAAACGTAACAGAAAGATGGAAAGCAGATTTAGAACACGGCAACTGGCTAACAAGATCGGTAAGACCCCTTGTGCTAGTTTTCCTTATTGTATCAACTGTCCTTATGGTATTTGTGGATAGTGGATCAGTTAATTTTAACGTAGAACAAAAATGGACGGACTTGCTACAGTTAGTATTGATAACTGTAATCGGTGCCTATTTTGGCGGTCGAAGTTTCGAGAAGTTTAATAAAAAATAGTAGTATGCCTAGAATTAGTAGAATAGCAGCAGACACAAGTTTAACAGACGGTGATAAGTTGATAGGTACAGATGTATCAGGTTCAACTAAAAACTTTACGCTAGCACAACTTGGTAATTTTACAAAAGCAAATTATAGTAATGTAGATATTGCTAATGGCGCTGATAATAGGATAATAACAACATCTGATGCCGACAGTTTAAACGGCGAGGCTAATTTAACATTTGATGGTAGCACATTAGCTCTGACAGGTTCAGGAACAGTAAGTAGTGATTTTGATGTAACAGGTAGTATAAAAGTAACTCAAAATTTAAGAAGAACAATAACAACAGTAACGCCTAGTAGTGGTGTATCAACGATAAATTTAACAGCAAACGATAACTTTGTAGTTAACTTAGTAGATAATTCAAACTCATTAGTTATGACAATAGCCAGTGAAAACGTTGGACAATCTGGTGTTATAATACTTAAAAACCCTTCAAGTATAGGGGCAGATTTTGCTATGGCAGCTTTACCAAGTAACATGCTAACACCAGCGGGTGCTAGTGTAAATTTTGCTACAGGAGCAAACGACACGTCAGTAATATCATACGTTGTGATATCATCAACTCAAGCATTAGTCAATTTTGTTGGTGATTTTTCATAATGTAGTATATGTGGGATTTATTTAGAATATTTAAGAGAAGTACCTCAACTTCGAGGAGCACGTCTACAAACCGTACGACGCAGACAGCGTATTCTACAACAACCACATTCAACACATCTACAAGTACAACTACCACATTCAACACGTCTACATCAACTACAACAACCTTTAATACGTCAACATCCACGACGACAGCTTTCAATACAACACTTTCTACAAACAGATCAACCAATACAGTAGTTAGTACTAACAGAACTACTAATACTGCATACTCGACTAATATAGATACTAGTACAGTTTTCAATACTACCACTACGTTTACCACAACTTTCAACACTAGCACATCTACCACTACTACATTTAATACATCTACTAATACTACAACAAACTTTACTACGACTTTCTCTACTAACATAACCACTAATACTGTTTTTGAAACAGCATATGAAACTAGTAGAACAACGATATTTGAAACAACTAGAACTACTAATACTGTTTTCAATACGTCTACTGTAACACAGAAGACAACAAGCACGGTGGTATCAACTAATAGAAATACTACCACAACATACTCTACTAATAGAGCTACCAATACTGTTGTTGTAACCAATAGATCAACATCTACTGAGTATAGTACCAATATAGATACTACAACAACATTCAACACATCAACTAGTACTACAACTGTATTTACGACTACAATAGCTACCAACAGAGCAACTACCACTACGTACAACACATCAACAAGCACTACCACAACGTTTAACACATCAACCACCACAAACACAGTGTTTAATACAAGTACGGTTACACAAAAGTCAACAAGTACAGTTGTTAGTACTAATAGAGCAACTAATACTGTATTTAATACTAGTACGGATACTGTTACAGTGTTTAACACTAGCACTAATACGATTACAGCATATACAACTACATACGAAACTAATATAGCTACTAATACTGTAGTATCTACTAACCGAGCAACCACAACTACATTTAATACTTCTACTGCCACAGCTACAAGTAGAGTAACTACAATAAGTACTAATAGAGCAACCACCACTACTTACGAAACTGATAGGTCAACATCTACAAGTAGAACTACAACTATATCAACTAACAGAGCTACTAATACGGTGGTATCAACTAGTAGGTCTACTAATACTGTGTTTAATACAAGTACTAATACAACCACCGCTGGAAGTACAACTATATCTACAAATAGAAACACTACAACAACTTATAACACAAGTACTAATACAACCACCACATTTAATACTTCAACAACAACTCAAACTAGTAGAACTACAACTATAAGTACTAATAGGGCAACTACCACTACATTTAATACTAGTACGTCTACATCTACAAACAGGACAACTACCATATCTACTAACAGGGCTACAACTACTACATATGAAACAAGTAAATCTACTACAACTGTATTTAATACAAGTACTACTACCACGTTTGGTACTACCACTACATATTCTACTAATGTAGATACAACTACCACTTTTAATACGAGTAAGAGTACTACAACAACATTTAATACGTCTACCACTACAACATTCAATACCACAACTACGTACTCAACAAATAGAGCTACCACAACTACTTTCAACACTAGTACCACTACAACTTTTGGTACCACTACCACATATAGTACAAATAGAAATACGACTACAACGTATAATACAAGTACAAATACTACTACTACTTTTAATACATCTACTACGACAACGTTTAATACTACTACTACGTATTCAACTAATAGAGCTACAACTACTACGTTTAATACTTCTACAAGTACCACAACTACGTTTAACACGTCTACAACAACTACGTTTAGTACTAGTACTAATAGAGCTACTACAACTACATTTAACACTAGCACCACAACGCAAACAAGTAAATCAACTACCACTACGTTTAACACTAGTACAACTACGCAAACTAGTAGGTCAACCACAACTACTTTTAACACCAGTACAAATACACAGACCACTAGAAGTACAGCTACAAGCAAAAGTACAGCAACAAGTAGATCAACGACCACCACGTTTAACACCAGTACTAGTACAACAATCAGTACAAATAGAGCCACGACAACTACGTTTAATACTAGCACAACGACACAAACTAGTAAATCAACTACAACCACATTCAATACTAGCACAAACACACAGACTACTAGAAGTACAGCTACAAGTAAATCTACAGCAACAAGTAGATCAACAACTACTACATTTAATACTAGTACTAGTACAACAATCAGTACAAATAGAGCTACGACAACTACTTTTAACACAACAACCACTTTTAACACAACAACCACATATAACACGAGCAAGAGTACTACTATATCAACAAATAGAGATACCACAACAACATTTAATACTAGTACTACCACTACGTTTAGTACAACTACAACTTTTGTAACGCAATATTCATCGCTTATAAGATCTACTAATAGATCTACGGCAACTAGTAGAACTACAAATACTGTATTTACTACCACTACTACATTTAATACCACAACTACATACGCATCACACATACGGGCAACCAATAGAGCTACTACAACTACTTTCAATACTAGTACCACTACAACGTTTGGTACCACTACCACATATAGTACAAATAGAAATACGACTACCACGTTTGATACAACAACTCAGTTTACAACTACATATTCATCACATATAAGATCTACTAATAGAGCTACAGCAACTAGTAGAAATACAACAGAATCTAGAAGTACTAGTACAACATATAACACTAGTACTACTACCGCTACGACAACCGTTGGTAGATCCAAGTCTCATTACACCGCGTTTGTGACAATTGTTTCTACTAATAGAGATACATCAACAAATAGAACTACTGAAACAACATTTAACACTACAACCACATACAATACAACGACCACATTTAACACCACAACCGTGTTTAATACAACCACTACATTTAGCACAACTACAGCTTACAATACATCAAGAAGTACAACAACCACGTATAATACCACAACTACGTTTAATACAACAAGATCTACAGCAACAAATACAACTACAGTATTCGTAACAGCGTTCAACACATCAAGATCAACATTCACAGCAAGTGGTGGCGGTGGTGGCTGTAGTAGAGGTTGTAACTAAGAAAATAAACATGTAATAATAAAAATATGTCAGGATACGAAAAACCGTCGGATACACAAGTCAATTATCACGAGGCAGACCTTACAGTTAGGGACAATGGTGATATTGTTTGGTTTAACCCGGCAGCGCAAGAAACATGGGAGGTTATGATGGGTTGGGAACAGCCTATTATGGAAAAGATGGCAGAGGTGTGCGTTAATGAAGGTGACCATGTTCTAGAGTGTGGTTTTGGCATGGGTATATTAGCTACAGCTGTGCAGGCTAGAAAACCTGCATCACATACAATAGCAGAAACGCATCCACAAATACAACCTAAGCTAGCTGAGTTTGCCTCTAGTAATCCAACAGTAAGAGCCGTAAACGACAGGTGGTTTAGTTTAATGCAAGAAGCGGGTAGGTACGACGTTATATTAATGGACACATACGCTGATGCAGACTTACACCCAAAGTTTGCGTATTTTGTAAAGCAAAAAGCAAAGCAAGGCAGTAGAATATCGTGGTGGAACTGGAGCGGTGGTACAACAGACCCGTGGATGAAGTTTTATTGGCCAGATGATCATATTGATTTTTACGATGTTAATATTAATCCACCTGCAAATCAATATTTCAACAGAACTGTATATCACTTACCTGTGTATACAAATCAAAAGCCAGCAACAGGCTATGGCGTGGTAAGGCAAGACGCTACTATTCATGTTAACAGTGATGATGCTGTTCCTATGTGGCAAGCGGTTAAACACGACACACTATTGACATCAGATGTATCAGGTAAAACATCAACAAAACAAAGAGGTGATAAAAATGTTTTTGTAATGAAAGCAAAAGGTATTTACACTATCAACTCTAATTTAAAAGCAACTGGCAACCAGCCTATAATAGCAAAAAGAAATAATACGTGGCGAGATTTTAATGTAAATCAACTACTTGTTGGTGATAAGTTATATGGCGTTGCTGGTGATGAAATAGAAATAACACAAATAGATTTTGATGACTCAGATAATACTATATACGAAATATGTAAGCTAGGCGTTAACTATAATTACTTTGTTAACGGTATACTTATTGGGGAAGGAGGTGCAGATAATGCCTAATACTACTACAACTTTTCAAACATCTTTAGTTACAGATAGACTTACAGCAACAAATACAACCACAACTTTTAACACAACTAGGTCAACAGCTACAAGTAAAAGTACTACCACTACGTTTACCACAACTAGAGCAACAGCTACAACTAGATCAACAGCTACTAGTGCCACAGTGTCTACAAATAGAACCACGACGGAAAGTAGATCAACGTCTACTAGCAGAAATACTACAACAACGTTTAATACTACAACAACGTTTAATACAAGTACTAATACGGTTCTTGCTACAACAAAAAATCAAATACTGTTTAGAGGTGACGGGACCAACGAAGGTGCTGTATTTAACTGGAGTACAAATGTTTCAATGGCAAATCCTGGTGCCGGTCAAATAAGAGGTAATAATGCTGCTGTTCTAAGTGTTACTAAACTGGCAATGTCTGCTACAGATGCGGATGGGGATAGCCAGTACAATGTACTTAAGGCTTTAATGGATAATGGTGGTAGAATTAGATTAAGGCATAGTGCTGATAGTGAAAATGTTTCATATGAAATAGAAGGTGGTACTGATAATACTAGTTGGTTTGAGTTTGATGTTAATCAGCCTGTGTTACTTCCTATTGGTAGTGATACGCTTCCGTCAGCGTCTGGTATTTTTGATAATGGTGCATCATTAGACTGTCACGCTGCAAGAACAGATGGTGGTGGATACAGTACTGGCACAACTACAACGTTTAATACTAGTACTAATACAACTACAACCTACACAACTCTAACAACTTTTAACACCACAACAATATTTAACACCAGCACAATAACAAACAAACTAACAACTAGAAGCACCGCTACAAGTAGTTCAACTACTACTACGTTTAACACGTCTACAACAACTCAAACTAGTAGAACTACAACTATAAGTACTAATAGGGCAACTACCACTACATTTAATACTAGTACAATAACAAATAAAACAACAGCTACAAGTAGAAATACATCTACTAACAGAAACACAACTACTACGTTTAATACCACAACAATATTTAACACAAGTACGGTAACTAATAAATCTACAAGTAGAAGTACTGCCACAAGTAGAACCACCATTATGTCTACAAGTAGAGCCACTAATACCGTGTTTAACACTAGTACAACCACAACGTTTAACACAACTAAAAGTACTGCTACAAGTAGAAGCACCGCTACAAGTAGAAGTACTACAACTACATTTAACACTAGTACAACAACAACAATTAGTACCAACCGTGCCACAACTACCACGTTTAACACAACTACGACTTTTAATACAACTACAACGTTTGCAACTAGTACAACTGTATCAACAAGTAGATCTACAACAACTACATTTGGAACTACTACAACATATTCTACTAATAGAGCAACAACAACAACATTTAATACAAGTACAACCACAACGTTTAGTACTAACCGTGCCACAACCACTACTTTTAATACAACTACAACTTATAACACAACCACAACATTTGCAACCAGCACAACCGTTTCAACAAATAGGTCTACAACAACTACCTTTGGAACTAGCACGACTATATCTACCAATAGAGCAACGACAACTACATTTGGAACTAGCACAACATATTCTACTAATAGAGCAACGACAACTGTGTTTACTACATCTACATCTCGCTCAACTACTATATCTACCAATAGAGCTACAACAACAACATACTCTACTAACAGAGCCACCACAACTACTTTTAATACCTCGACTGCAACCTCTACTAGCAGAACCACTACGATAAGTACAAATAGGGCAACTACTACTACATATAATACGTCAACAGCAACTAATACTGTATTTAATACAAGCACAACAACACAGACTTCAAGGACTACGACTATATCTACTAATAGAGCTACAACAACTACATTTAATACGTCAACATCTACAGCAACTAGTAGAACTACTACTATTAGTACAAATAGAGCTACGACCACCACGTTTGAAACAACAAAAACAACTAACACTGTTTTTAATACTTCGACTACAACGCAAACATCAAGAACTACAACTATATCTACAAACAGAGCCACTACTACTGCTTTTAATACTTCTACCAGCACAGTAACAGTATTCAATACCAGTACAACAACTGTGTTTAATACAACAACTACATATAGTACTAACCAAGCTACAACCACCACCTTTAATACTAGCACAACGACTACATTTGGTACTACAACTACATACAGTACAAATAGAGCAACTACTACTACATACGAAACTACAAAAACTACAAATACTGTATTTAACACAAGCACTGCTACAACTGTTACTACTAGTACCACGGTGTCTACAAACGTTGATACTACAACTACGTTTAATACAAGCACGGCTACCGTTACTGTATTTAACACTTCAACTACAACCACATTTATTACAACAACGACTTTTAATACTAGTACAGCTACTACTACAACTTTTAATACTAGTACTACAACAACTTTTAATACTACAACAACTGTATCAACAAATAGAGCAACAACTACTACTTTCAATACTAGTACAGCTACTGTTACTGTATTTAATACATCAACTGTAACACAAAAAGCAACTAGTACTGTAGTTAGTACAAATAGAGCAACAAGCACGACAGTATCTACAAACATCGATACTACCACAACTTTTAATACATCAACCAACACTATTACGGCATATACAACAACATACTCAACTAATGTAGATACTACAACAACTTTTAATACTACAAGAGGTACAACAACTGCTTATAATACAAATACTAGTACAACCACTGTATTTAACACATCAACAAATACTAGTAAAGCTACAAATACAGTAGTGTCAACTAATAGAACAACTAATACCGTATTTAATACATCAACAAATACAATAACGGTATTTAATACTACAACAGCTACAGTAACAACGTTTAACACTAGCACAGCTACCACAACTACTTTTAACACAAGTACTAACACTATAACTGTATATAGCACGACGTACGAAACAAATATTGACACAACCACAACCTTTAACACATCAAGAACTACAATATTTATAACTACTATAAGTACAAATAGAAACACAACAACTGTATTTAATACAAGTACTGTTACGGAGAAAGCTACAAGTACTGTTGTGTCAACTAACAGAGCCACTACAACTACATACGAAACAAGCAAATCTACCAGCACGGCTACAGGAACAATCAGAATCACAGCCACAGTATTTAATACTACCACAGCTACAACTACCACGTTCAACACCACAACAGCAACTGTTACTGTATTTAACACGTCAACCCTTACAAACAGAAATACAACTACAACTTACAACACTTCAACTAACACAACAACTGTGGTATCAACTAATAGAGCTACTACTACAACTTACAATACTACAAGAGCAACCAATACTGTTATAAGTACTAACACGGTATTTAACACAACAACAACATTTACTACTGGTATATCTTTTTACAATACTACAAGAGCAGATTACAATACTGACAGGGTAGACTACAACAGCGTTGGCACCTAGTTAGAAAAGATTAAAAGTGTGTAATAGTATATAAAGAAATTTAAATTTAATTTAATAATATGGAAATGTTTAATAGGAAGGTCCTTAAAGAAAGAATAGGGCACCTTCAAAAAAATGATAAGCTCGATTACTTAGAGCAAGTAGAAGGCTACGTTATACGAAAGTGTAGCGAAAACGGAATAGAGTATGCTTATGATGTAATGGCAGAGGAAATGCCTTACTTTAAAACAATGGCATACACAGAGTTGGCAACGTGTTTTTATTTACAGCCAATGAATTTTAAAATAAGAGATGCGCAATTACCAGACGCGTTTAATGATAAAGATCATGAAGTTTTAGATTATGCTTCTTATTTTGTAAGTAATATAACAGATAACACAGCCAACAAGTACAAAGATAGATTAGATGACTACCGAAAGTGGCCAGCTAAAGATTACTTAGTTATACTTCCAGGTTCAAACAAATTAAAAGACAGATGTTGTTTGAATAAAATGAGGCATATACAAAGAACACATAAAGGTAACGTTTTATTTAAGCCACACCCGATAACAACCCATCAGATAATTGGTGAAATGAAAGATTTGTTTGGGCAGGAAAACGTATTGCCAAGAGAGATGGACATGTATTACTATATACAAAAGTCTAAGAAAGTTTACACAACGCATTTAAGTGAAAGTGCTGTATATGCAAGTGTATTAGGTAAAGACATAGAACCATTTGATGTATGGAACAATATATTTTATGGATCTTTTTATTGTGTTAGTAATCATTTGTTTGATAACAAGCATGATGCAAGAAATTATATCAACAAAGTTTTTTCAAGTCCTAAATCAGGAGTTATATGTCCTAGGATAGATAAAAACTGGAAAGAAAAAGTTGATAAGTACTTTGAATACATAACTGCTAAAAGAGATAAATATAAAAATTGGTTTATTGATAGCAGAAAACCAAAAAATAAAAAATAAAATTTAATACAATGAAAATAAAAAAAGACGAACTAAAAGAATTACAAGATAGAGTTTCTAACATTAATCAAGCTAAGCTTAGACTTGGTACTTTAGAAACACAAAAGGTAGTAATAGCACAAGCTATTATAAATTTACAGAGACAACTAGAAGAGTTTCATCAGAAGATGGATGTGTTGTACGGTAAGGGTGATAAGTTGAACATTGATGTTAACTCAGGTGAATATCAAAAAATAGAGGAAGATGAAACTAATAAGAAAAATTAGTGTTGGCAAAGATTACAAGAACGATGCTATGCACTATTCTGTAGGTCAAGAGGTTTATGGCGGGCACACTATTTGTGATATCATAGACGGTAAAGACAAATATAGTGTGTTTATTAAAAAAAATGAAGACGTATTACCATGGAAAGACTTTAATAAAAACATGGCAATATCAGTCGAGTATAACCTAGAGTATTGAAAGGGTTATTTGACTTTATCATAACACCAAAAGGTAAACGCTACAACAACACGAAACAAGTAGGTGATACTAAACTCGTGCTGAACGCTTCAATAGAAGATCATTTAATGATAAACCGTACAGGAGTTGTAAAAGCGTTACCTAAAGTTGGTGATACTAATATACAAATTGGTGATGAAGTAATTCTTCACCATAATGTATTTAGACGTTGGTATAACGCAGAGGGCTTAGAGAAAAACAGTAGAAGCTTTATAGACGAGCATACATACTGTGTTGCTAAAGACCAAATATTTTTATATAAAAGTAAAGGTATATGGACTGCGCCTGATGAGTATTGTTTTGTAAAACCAATAAAATCATATGAGAAGTTTAGTGAGGAAAAAGAACAACCTTTGATTGGTGTTTTAAAATATTCTAATAATTCCTTAGACGCGCTAGGAATAACAAAAAATACTTTAGTGGGGTTTAGTCCCAATAGTAAGTTTGAGTTTGTTATAGAGCGCGAGAGGTTATATAGAGTGTTAACTAATTCAATTACAATTAAATATGAATATCAAGGACAAGAAGAAGAATATAATCCAAGCTGGTTATAAGGCGGTTGATGAATTAATTAAAGTAGCCAAAGAAGAAATTATAGATACAGAAGAAGATGTATCAGCTGATAGATTAAAAAATGCAGCAGCAACTAAAAAGCTAGCTATATTTGATGCGTTTGAAATATTAAACAAAATACAAGACGAGCAGAATATGTTAGATGGTAAATTGAAAGAAGATAAGCCACAAGCTTTTGGCGGCTTTGCTGAAAACAGATCTACATAATGTACAACCAAACATTATACAAAATTGTTCAACCAATAAAGTTAACAACTGTTAATAGGTTAAACAAAAGTAAAAAGTGGAAGTACGGGTATAATAAAGAACACGACATTGTTGTTATATCTAAGACAGGGCAGATTGGTGATATAATAGAAATACAAAACTTTCAAATAGCATTACCAAAAGCGCCAAAGAAAATACATAAGTTTGAAAATGACAAATGGCAAGTGATGCCATACCCAAAAGAACTCAATAAGATAAAATCAATATTTGATTGGAGAGAATATCCTGGTGAGTTTAAAAACAAATATATTGATTACATAGAGGATGAATTTAAAAGAAGAGAAAATGGTTTCTGGTTTTATAACAAGGGTGTTGCTACTTATGTTACTGGTACTCATTACATGTACCTCCAATGGTCAAAGATTGACGTTGGACACCCTGATTTTAGAGAAGCAAATAGATTATTCTTTATATTCTGGGAAGCTTGTAAATCAGATACAAGATCATATGGCATGTGTTACCTTAAAAACAGACGATCTGGTTTTTCATTTATGGCCTCAGGTGAAATCGTTAACCTTGCCACAATATCATCAGATGCAAGATTCGGTATATTATCTAAGTCTGGTGCCGACGCTAAAAAGATGTTCACGGATAAAGTTGTTCCAATATCAGTCAACTATCCTTTCTTTTTCAAACCTATACAGGATGGAATGGACAGGCCGAAGACAGAGTTGGCGTACAGAGTACCAGCGTCTAAGCTTACAAGAAGAAAGCTTACCGTTGCTGCCAGCGATCAACCAGAAGAACTTACCGGTCTTGATACGACTATCGATTGGAAAAACACCGGTGATAATTCATATGATGGTGAGAAACTAAAACTTCTTGCACACGATGAATCAGGTAAGTGGGAAAGACCAGATAATATATTAAACAACTGGAGAGTAACTAAAACAACTCTAAGATTAGGTAGTAGAATCATAGGTAAGTGTATGATGGGTAGTACTTGTAATGCACTAGATAAAGGTGGTGATAATTTTAAGAAATTATATTATAACTCTGACGTAACTAAAAGAAATAAAAATGGCCAAACAGCTTCAGGACTATATTCGTTTTTTATACCAATGGAGTGGAACTATGAAGGATTTATGGATGAGTATGGCTTACCTGTGTTTGATACACCAGATAACGAGATCCACGGCCCACACAACGACATTATTGATACTGGCGTTATAGATCACTGGCAAAATGAAGCAGATGGTTTAAAAAATGATCAAGATGCATTAAACGAGTTTTACAGACAGTTTCCAAGATCTGAAGAACATGCGTTTAGAGATGAAACAAAGAATAGTATATTTAATCTAGTAAAAATATACGAACAAATAGATTACAACGAAGAAACAAATCAAGGTGTATCTACTGGTAATTTTCAGTGGGTTAACGGGGTAAAAGATTCAAACGTACAGTTTTACCCAGATCCAGGCGGTAGATTTAAAGTTAGTTGGGTACCACCGTCACATTTGCAAAATAAAGTAATTGACAAAAACGGAACTAATTATCCAGGCAATGAACACATGGGTGCTTTTGGTTGTGATAGTTATGATATATCAGGTACTGTAGACGGTTTAGGATCTAATGGTGCTTTACATGGATTAACAAAGTTTAGTATGGAGGACGCGCCTCCTAGTCAATTCTTTTTAGAGTACGTGGCTAGACCAGCAACCGCTGAAATATTTTTTGAAGATGTTTTAATGGCATTAGTGTTTTATGGCATGCCAATACTTGCAGAGAATAACAAACCACGTTTATTGTATCATTTAAGAAGACGCGGTTATAGAGGTTATTCAATGAATAGGCCAGATAAAGTTTGGAATAAACTATCAACCACAGAAAAAGAAATAGGTGGTATACCAAATTCTAGTGAAGATATAAAGCAAGCTCACGCGGCAGCTATTGAAACTTACATACAACAAAATGTAGGTTTAAAGTCAGATGGAGGTTGTGGTAACATGTATTTTAACAGAACACTAAATGATTGGTCGAGGTTTGATATTACTAAGCGTACTAAGTTTGATGCTACTATTAGCAGCGGGCTTGCTATTATGGCATGTAATAGACACCTTTATCAGCCGAATAAAAAGATTCAAAAAGCAAAAGTAGACTTAAGTTTTTCAAAGTATAATAACGAAGGTTTTACTTCACAAATAATAAAATAAAAGATGAACACAAAAAGTGCACAAAATTATTTTCCAAGTCAAGTAGTCAGTGATCAAGAAAAGAACAGCTACGAGTACGGATTAAAAGTAGGTCAAGCAATTGAAGCTGAATGGTTTGGTAAGGACTTTAATTCTAATAGATTTAGTTTAAACCAACAAGATTTTCACAAGTTAAGATTATATGCAAGAGGCGAACAATCAGTTCAAAAATATAAAGATGAATTATCAATTAACGGTGATTTATCATATCTAAATCTAGACTGGACACCAGTCCCTGTAATTCCAAAATTTGTTGATATTGTTGTTAATGGTATAGCAGAAAGGGCTTATGATATTAAAGCATATTCTCAAGATCCATTTGGTGTTCAAAAAAGAACTGAATATATGGAGTCAATAATAAGAGACATGCAAACGGCAGAGTTTCAAGATGAGGCTATAAATCAGTTTGGTATTAATCTATATGAAAACGATAAAGCAGAATTACCTGGTTCACAAGAAGAGTTAGAGCTTCACATGCAATTAACTTATAAGCAATCAATAGAAATAGCAGAGGAGCAAGCAATAAACGTTTTGTTTGATGGTAATAAATACGATCAAACATTAAAAAGATTGTATTATGATATAGCGGTGCTTGGTATAGCTGCCGTTAAAAATAACTTTGATACATCATCAGGTATAACAGTTGATTATGTTGATCCTGCTAATTTAGTATACTCATACACTGAGTCTCCGTATTTTGATGATATATATTACTGTGGTGAAGTAAAAAATATACCTATAAACGAGTTAAAAAAACAATTTCCACAATTAACAAATGAAGATTTATTGGAAATAGAAGATCAACCACATCAAAATGCATACGCGGCAAATAGATACAGTTCATCATACAATGATAATAATGTTGATAATAATATCGCTCAAGTATTATATTTTAATTATAAAACATATAACAATGAAGTATATAAGTTAAAACAAACAGGTACGGGTGGTTCAAAGGCTATACAAAAAGATGATTCATTTGAAGCTGTTGGTGAAGTTCCATTTGAAAAATTATCTAACTCACTAGAAGTTCTATACGAAGGAGCATTAATATTAGGTACAAAAAAATTATTAAAGTGGAATTTAGCTCAAAACATGTTAAGACCAAAGAGTGATTATACTAAGGTTAAAATGAATTATGCTATACATGCACCAAGAATATACAAGGGAAGAATAGAATCATTAGTAAAAAGGGTAACAGGTTTTGCTGATATGATACAGTTAACTCACTTGAAGTTACAGCAAGTAATGTCAAGATTAGTACCTGATGGTGTTTACTTAGATGCCGACGGTTTAGCTGAAGTTGATTTAGGTAACGGTACAAATTATAATCCACAAGAAGCATTAAATATGTTCTTCCAAACTGGTAGTATCATAGGTAGATCAATAACGCAAGAAGGTGATCCTAACCCTGGTAAAGTTCCTATACAAGAAATATCAAGTGGTAGTGGTGGTCAAAAGCTACAAAGTTTAATCACTACATACAATTATTATTTACAAATGATAAGAGATGTAACTGGATTAAACGAAGCTAGAGATGCTAGCACACCAGATGCAAACGCTTTAGTAGGTGTACAAAAACTAGCAGCTGCAAATTCAAACGTTGCAACAAGGCATATATTGCAAGGCGGTTTATTTTTAACATCAGAACTAGCAGAAAACTTATCATTGAGAATATCAGATGTTATAGAGTATTCACCAACAAGAGACGCATTTATACAAGCAATTGGCGCACACAACGTAGCAACATTAGCAGAGCTAAGTGAATTACACTTGTATGACTTTGGTATATTCTTACAGTTACAACCTGATGAAGAAGAAAAACAATTATTAGAAAACAATATACAAATGGCTTTACAAGCTAATAGTATAGAACTTGAAGATGCAATTGATATTAGAGAAGTTAGAAATATAAAGCTTGCAAATCAATTACTAAAGTTAAGACGTAAAAAGAAAATAGAAAGAGATCAAGCTATAGCACAGCAAAACATACAACAACAAGCTCAAGCTAACGCACAAGCACAACAGGTTGCCGCTCAAGCTGAAGTTCAAAAACAACAAGCTATACAAGCGCTGGAGCTACAAAACAATGCACAGCAAGCTGAACTTGACGCTAACAAATTACAACTTGAAGCTGAACTTAAAAAACAATTAATGGAGCAAGAGTTTCAGTATAACTTACAACTAAAGCAAGCTGACAAACAAGCTGCAAGGGCTATGGAAGAAGGTCGTGAAGATAGAAAAGACACAAGAGTTGTGATGCAAGGTATGGAGCAAAGAAAAACTGCTGCATCAAAAAATAAAAATTTTGAATCTTCAGGTAATGATATAATAAGTGGAGATATTGGTTTAGGAAGATTCGAACCAAGTTAATGTTTAACAAATAAATAAATAATAATGGCAATAGTAACTAATGATTGGACTGGTAAGATAACTGGATCTGTTTTTACAACAGCGTCTAGTGATGCTATAAAACCTCCTACGGGTCATGTATTTGTAGCTATAACAGCTTTAACAGCAACAGATTTTGATAGCTCAGGTGGCTTGGTTGCAGATGACGCAACTGTTTGGGCTAACTCTGAAGGAGCAGCTAATGATGCAGATGCTGACGCTGAAACAACAAGTTTAGGATCTGGTGGTGTGCAAATAACACAAACTAATGTAGATGTTCCAGCTGGTGTAACAATTTACGGTAGATATACTGAGATCGATATAAACGCTGGACAAATTATAGCATACATAGGAAAAGCTTAAGAAATTGTACGAGAGTACATATGTTTAATTTTATAATATTATATTATGGCAAAAGATGAAAACGTCAAGATAGACGAAAAAAACGCCGAGTCACCACAAGGTGATGCTAAGGTAAAAAAACCTCGTCTTAAAAAGTTTCAACAAGATGATACACCTATAAAGGTAAATCTTGCTGAACCTAAAGAAGAAGAGGTTAAAGAAGAACAACCTAAAGAAGAAGTGAAACAAGAGGAAAAACCTGTTGTTGAAGAGATAGTAGAAGAGAAGAAAGAAGAGGTTGTTGAAGAGAAAGAAGCTCCAGTTTTAGAAGAAATAACTGACGAGAAAGTAGAAGAAAAGGTAGAAGAAGTACAGGAAGCAGTTGAAGAGGCGATTGAAAAAGCAGAAGAAGCTGGGGAAGAGTTACCAGAAAACATCCAAAAGCTTATGAAGTTTATGGAAGAAACTGGTGGTGATCTTGAGGATTATGTTAAATTAAATCAAGACTATAGTAAGTTTGATGACACAGCGTTATTAAGAGAATACTATAAACAAACAAAACCACATCTAGCAAGTGATGAAGTAGATTTCTTAATGGAAGATAACTTTACTTACGACGATGAGGCTGATGATCCAAAAGATATCAAGCGAAAGAAATTAGCGTTTAAAGAGCAAGTTGCCGACGCTAAAGCCCAATTAGACAGGCAAAAGTCTAAATACTATGAGGAAATTAACGCTGGTGTTAAGTTAACACCTGACCAACAAAAGGCTGTTGATTTTTTTAATAGATACAATGAAGAACGAAGTAAGCAGGATAAGATTGTAGAAAAACAAAAAACTACATTTGATCAAAAAACTAAAGATGTATTTAATAAAAACTTTAAAGGTTTTGAATATAGCATAGGTGAGAAAAGATTTAGATTTAATGTTAAAGATGCAAGTAATGTCAAAGAGCAACAAGGTGATATTAATAATTTTGTTAACAAATTTGTTGACAACAAAAGTAATACCATATCTGATGCAAAAGGATATCACAAATCTTTGTTTACAGCAATGAACGCTGACGCTGTTGCGAATCATTTTTACGAACAAGGTAGAGCTGATGCTATAAAAGATAGTATCGCAAAAGCAAAAAATGTTAACATGGATCCTAGACAAGGTCTTGGTGAAGTTGAAGCAGGAGGCCTTAAAGTAAAAGTTTTACAAGACAACGATATGAGTTCATTTCGTTTTAAACCAAAATCAAAATAAATTTTAACAATTATAAATATAAATAATTATGGCAGCAATTACTCCAACAGGTGGATCGGCGTTAAATAGCGTACCTTCACCAGTTAAAGCGGCAATAACTACTAACTATTTAGATTTTACATCTGGTAGTAATGACTGGTCTCAGCAGTACTTACCTGATCTAATTGAACAAGAAGCAGAAGTATATGGTAAAAGAACTATATCTGGTTTCTTATCGGCAATTGGGGCAGAAGAGGCAATGAGCTCAGATCAAGTGGTTTGGACAGAACAAGGTAGGTTACACCTTTCGTATAAAGTAACAGGATATGCAACAGGATCCAACACTGGTGACCTTACTTTAGGTGCGGCTCCAGGATCAAGCGCAGCAGCAGCAGCTACTCACGGTATCAGAATTGGTCAAACAGTTCTAGTATCTGATGGTCAAGCTAATGCAGTAGTATTTAGAGCGTTAGTAACGCACTTACCAGCAGGTAATAAAATCACAGTAGCTCCTTATACAACAGGTCATGCTTCAGGTGATATTGCAGATGTTTCAGGTATCAACACAACAACTCTAGCAGCAAGTGGTAGAGTATTTGTTTATGGTTCTGAATTTGGTAAGGGAACTAATGGTATGGGCGAAACTGCTGGTAACAACCCAGTTATGCCTCAGTTTAATACGTTTAACAACAAACCAATTATCTTAAAAGATCATTATTCAATTTCTGGATCTGATACTTCAAGAATCGGTTGGGTTGAAGTTGGCGCAGAAGACGGTACTTCAGGATACTTATGGTATCTAAAAGCAGAAGCTGAAACTAGATTAAGGTTTGCTGATTATCTTGAAATGTCTCTTTTAGAGTCAGAAAAAGGTACAGTCGGTGGATCGGTAGCAGATTCAACAATTAACGGTGCAGGAGAATCATTCGGTACTGAAGGTTTGTTTAAAGCTATCACTACAAGAGGTCATGTGACTTCAGGTATTGCAGGAACTAGTGCAGTAGATGACTTAGGATCTTTTGATGAGATTCTTAAAAAGTTTGACGAGCAAGGTGCTATTGAAGAGTACATGCTTTATTGTAACAGAACAGTATCATTAGCAATTGATGATATGTTAGCAGCTCAGAACTCTTACGGGTCTGGTGGTACATCTTACGGTGTATTCAGCAACTCTGAGGATATGGCATTGAATTTAGGTTTCTCTGGATTTAGAAGAGCATCATATGACTTCTACAAATCAGATTGGAGATATTTAAATGATATTTCATTAAGAGGTCAAGACGCTTTCAATGATATCAGAGGTGTTTTAATCCCAGCTGGTACTTCAACAGTATATGATGAAGTAGTTGGTAGAAGCATGCGAAGACCTTTCTTACACGTAAGATATAGAGCTTCACAAACTGATGACAGGAGAATGAAAACATGGATAACAGGTTCAGTAGGTGGAAACATCACATCTGATCTTGATGCTATGGAAATCAACTTCTTATCAGAAAGATGTCTAGTAGTACAAGGAGCTAATAACTTCATGTTACTTAACTAATACTTTTTAAAAGAGTTAGGCGCTTCGGCGCCTAGCCCTTTTTATTTTTTTAATATTTAATTTTATTATATCATGGCAAAAAAACAAACAAAAAAAGCGGTAGCTATAGAAGAACCTGTAGTTGCTGTAAAAGAACAACCTAAGAAAAAAGATTCTTGGGAAATGAAGGATAGGAATTACTATTTACTTAGAGATTTAAATCCTTTAACATACACTATAAGATCAAGAGGTATATTTTATTTTGATGAAGAGAAAGGATATGAGAGGGAGTTAAAATATACAATCAACCAAAGAACACCATTTGTAGATGAGTTCAAAGGTGATGCAAGACTTGGTCATATTGTATTTGAAAATGGTGCACTATATGTACCAAAAGAAAAACAAACATTACAGAAACTATTATCACTATATCATCCAGATAGAAACACTTTGTTCCAAGAACAAAACTTAGTTAAAGAAGCTGAAGATGATATGGATTACCTTAACTTAGAAATAGAAGCTTTAAATCTAGCTAGAGACATGGACGTTGATAGAGCAGAAGCAATACTAAGAACAGAACAAGGTAGTGAAGTTTCAAAGTTAACTTCTAAAGAACTAAGAAGAGACATATTAGTGTTTGCTAAACAAAATGCAGAATTGCTTATTGAGTTAGCAAATGATGAAAATGTTCAGCTTAGAAACTTTGGAATCAAGTGTGTTGAATTAGGATTAATAACTTTATCTGGAGACAACAGGGTCTTTACATGGGCCAAGACAGGTAGAAAAGTTATGAATGTTCCTTTTGATGAACATCCATATTCAGCTTTAGCAGCTTGGTTTAAAACCGATGAAGGTTTAGAAGCTTACAACAATTTAGAAAAAAGATTAAGCTAATTAATCACTTTATAGAGTAGTCACTCTATTGGGTGACTACACTATATAAAAAGAAATTATGGCAGTAAATATAAACACGGTATATACTAGAGTTCAGTCAATTGCAAACAAAGAGCAAAGAGGTTATCTTACGCCTATTGAATACAACAGATTTGCAAATCAAGCACAATTAGAAATATTTGAACAGTACTTTTTTGATTTAGATCAGTATCTAAGAAGACCAGGTAATGACACTAGACATGCAGACTCTGTAACTAGTTTACAAGAAAAAATAGCATTGTTTGAGGTTTTTGACACTGATTTAGGTTCATACAGTAGTGGTTATAGTTTACCCGCAGCTCTTCATAAACTATCAACAGTTGAATACTATGTCAGCTCTACAGAAGCTCATGAGTGTGAAACTGTAACAAAAAAAGATTTTAGATTATTATTAAAGAGTAATATATTATTACCTACAGATACAAATCCTATATACACAAGAACAGGAAATACAATTAAAGTTTACAAAGGCAAAGCAACAACACCATTTTACGAAGAACTAACAACAGCATCAAAGGTTAAAGTTGATTATATAAAACAACCTACAACAGTTAACTGGGCTTATTATTTAGATGCAAACAACGATGCTTTATATAACGCAACAGGATCAACTAACTTTGAGTTACACGGATCAGAAGAACCAGCTTTAGTTATTAAAATATTAGAACTAGCAGGTGTCGCAATGAAGTCAACTGATGTTTACCAAATAGGTGACAAAGAAAATATTGAAGATATACAACAACAAAAAGGATAATTAAATGGCAGGATTATTTCAAAAAACACAAGAAGCATATTACCAACAAAGTCAAAGTACTTTTAGTACAGAGCCAAATGGTAGTCAACGAGCGTTTACTTTAACAACTGTTTTCTTTCCTAGCATACCAAGTGCTAAGACAGATATCAGAGTTTTTGTTAACAGCGTTGAAATAGATACTGATAATTATAGTTACGATGGATCTACGGGTGTAATAACTTTTTCAGGTAATACAAACAACACTAATGAGCTTGAAAGTAATGGAGCACCAAAAGCAAATGCTACATTAAGAGTACAAGAAAGAGCATTAGGTGAAAGCTTTGGTACATATCAATACGTTTCATTAGATGATGTTGTAAATAACTTTTTAATAGCTTATGTAGGTGAAAACAAAGTAATACCAAAAGTAAAAAGAACAGATGTTTTATTTCATGCTAGAAGAGGTTTAGCTGAGTTTAGTTATGACACTTTAAAATCTAGAAAATCACAAGAAATAGATGTGCCACCATCTCTTATAATACCTCTACCTCATGATTATGTTAATTATGTTGGTTTACAATTAGTTGATGGACAAGGTATATATAAAAGATTATACCCTACAAGATATACAAATAACCCCACATCTTTATTACAAGATGATAATTACGATTATCTATTTGATGGTGATGGCAATGCTTTAACAAAATCACCTTCAGAAGCATGGAATAAATTTAAAGAAGCAAACAACACAGGTACAGAAACAACATCAAGATCATTGAATCTTAGTGACGACACAGATATAGAATTTAGGTTTAATGAAGGTAAACGATATGGAATATCACCAGAGTTTGCACAGGATAACGGTACTTTTTATATTGATGAGGTACAAGGTAGAATACACTTAAGTGGTGATTGTAGTGGCCATCATTTAGTTATTAATTATATATCAGACACATTAGGAACTGATGGTGAAATGCAAATACATAAGTTTGCTGAAGAAGCTTTATATAAACATATAGCATATGCAATAGCTAGCACACACACTTCAGTTCAACCAACATACGTTGCTTTATTAAAAAAAGAAAGATTTGCAGCACTACGTAATGCTAAAATAAGATTATCAAATCTTAAATCAGAGGAGTTAGCTCAGATAATGAGAAACAAATCTAAATGGATTAAACGCTAATAGAATATGCCAGAGTTTAGACGAGAATTTTTAAAATCCAAGATGAATAAAGACTTGGATGAAAGACTAGTACCACCAGGTGAATACAGAGACGCCTTAAACATTGAAGTTTCAACATCAGAAACTTCTGATGCTTTTGCTATAGAAGCGTCAAATGGTAATTCTAAAATAACAGCATCAACAGTCTTTGATGGCTACACTAACCCTAAATGTATTGGAGCAGCGAGAGATACGGAGAATAACAAGATATATTGGTTTGTTACGTCTGATAATAAAGATGCTATATTAGAATACGACGCAAACTCAAGCGTAGTATCACCTGTTGCTGTTGCTGTTAAGGCAACTAGCGATGTTTTTAAGTTTAGTGAAAACTTTTTAATAACAGGTATAAACATAATTGATGATCTATTATTCTTTACTGACGACAACTCTGAACCAAAAAAATTAAATATAAATAGATTTAAAGCAGCTACTAATGGTGACTTTGATACGCATACACAAATATATGGTGGTAATTTATTGGAAGAACATGTTACTACAATAAAGAAATATCCTAAGTCTTCACCAAATTTATCTATAAAAAGAACATTAAGAGATGGTATAGTTGATTCAACTTTTATAGATACAGATGGAGATAAGTTTGTTGAAGCTGATGAGTCAACAACACCAAAAGCTATAGGTAGTGAGATTGTTTTAGTTTTGTCAGGTCAACCAGATTATAAAGAAAATGACATATTAAAGGTTACAACAACTGATAACTCAACTGTATATACAGCAAGAGTTAGCATTAAGTCTATAGATGATATAAGCAGCACTAGTCAAACAATAACAGTTATATTATTATCAACGTCAGATGAAATGTTAAGCTCTGATAAACAATTGTGGAACATTGAGCTTGAAGAAGGTGATTCGTTTTTTCAAGATAAGTTTCCTAGGTTCGCGTATAGGTGGAAATATAACGATGGTGAGTATTCTGCATTTTCACCTTTTACAGGTGTAGCGTTTATACCTGATGACGAAGATTTTATATACAACATGGAAGAAGGCCATAATGTTAATATGGTTAACAACGTTAGAAAAATTACTTTAAATACTTTTGACACGTTACCAGCTGATGTAATAGAAGTTGATGTTTTATATAAAGAATCTAACGCCGCTAATATTTATTTAGTTTCTACATTAAAAAATAAAGAAAAGTCTATAACAATCACGTCTGAACAAATAGAAAAAACTATTGAATCAAATCAATCATTAAGACCTTATGATAATGTACCACGTAAAGCTAAAGCGCAAGAGATTACAGCTGGTAGATTAATGTATGGTAACTACCTTCAAAACAATACATTTAGAGAAGCTGTTAAAATAAAATTAACAAATACGCCTACAGAGGTTGATAGGGACTCACCTCAACCATCTGCTAAAAGCTTACGAACATATCAAGTTGGTGTTGTTTACTTAGACGAGTTTGGTAGACAGTCACCTGTTTTTACTGGCACAGATAGTTCTTTAAAATTAGATGGAACGTACGCCGATAAAAAGAATACGTTAAAAGCAAAGATTAATTCTGATGCACCATCTTGGGCAACTCATTATAAGTATTACATAAAAGAAAATTCAAACGAGTATTATAACGTTATAATGGACAGGTTTTATGAGGGTGAAGAAGATAACTTCTGGTTAAGTTTTCCATCATCAGAAAGAAACAAGCTAACAGAAGATGATTACTTGATACTTAAAAAACAAAACGGTAAAAACGTTGCGTTTGATCCAGATGAATATGGTTTTAAATCTAAGAAATATAAAATATTAGACATACAAAACAGTCCACCAGAATTTATAGCAAAGAAAAAAGAGTTAGTTGGTGAATTATCTGATGCTAGTACATTATTTCCAAATACATTAGTTGGTCATCCACGTGAAGGTTTTAGAACGTTTAGAGTTGCTGGTGATAAAATAGGTATTGATGATAGCGAGTTAAGAGATTTAGCTAGTAACGATAACTTCTTTAATCAAAATAAGTTTATACGTATTACAGACATAACAGACGTGCGTGCTAGTAATTATTATCAAATAGAAAAGGTAACTAAGTTTGATAATAGTGGTGGTAGTGATTTTAATGACGCTGATGATTACTATGAGTTTACGTTAGTAAAAAAGTTTGGTGCTGATGTTAACTGGGTAGGTACAAAGGATAGCAGAGTTAGTGGTTTAAAGTTACAGTTATTTTCTGAAGAAGTAATAATACAAAACGAAGAGTTTTCGGGTAGATTTTTTGTAAAGCTAAAACGTGATGATGTTATAGCAGAGAATATATTTGGTGGACCATCTGATGAGTTTGATCAAGTGGCTGAAGCTAAATTTAAATTGTTTGACTTTAACGACAGTAAGGCTGCTACTAAAACATTAACATCTAAACAGGCTGATACTAACATACTATATATAGATGATGCAAGAAGAAGTGATTTTGCTGGTGCTGGTTTTGTTATAGAACATGACTTAGATAAAAGCGGTAACAAGCCAACGGGTGATTTGGCAGCTGGCACAGCAGCATTTACTGTCAAAGGAGCTAACGGTAAATTTGTAGAAGAAAATACAGTTGTTGGTCCTAAAAAAGGTAATAACAGATTAACGCTACGTTATATAGATTACGGCGATGATAGAAAAAATTCAGATACTACAGCGCCAAAAGAAAGAGACTTTACAGCAAGAGACGATGAGAATAAAAGAATAACAGGTCAAACTGACTTTCAGTTTCATGAAATGCTACGTGGACAAAAGGGAATATATTTATCTTTTGCCGGTGATCCTAATCAACATAGGATAAGAATTAGAAGTATAAAATTAAGCTCTGTAAGAAACTTTAACTCTACAAGGAGGCATGCTAGTAGTGCAAATAGAGGTATAAGATATGATATAGTTTTAGAATCACCAATTGTATGGGGACCATTAGCATCACAAACTGGTGGTACTGATGGTGGTAACTTACGTGTAGATGGTTTAGGTACTGGCCAAGTGTTTCCAATAAGAAAAAGACTTAATTATGCTACAATAAAGCTATGGAGAAAAAGGACTAATCAAGTTCAAAAGAAAACTGGTAACCCTGCTGTGTGGGAAACAGAACCAAAACCTTCTATAGTTGATCTTGATTTATATTACGAGGCAAGTGACGCTTACGCAATAGCAGACCATGGTACCGAGCAAAACCTAGGTAACAATAGAAACGGCAGTAAGATATGGTATAACTGTTTTAGTTTTGGTAACGGTGTTGAATCAGATCGAATTAGAGATGACTTTAATGGCATACGTTTTGATAAAGGTGCTACCGCATCAGCAACACTTGATGAGCCTTTTGCAGAAGAAAGAAGAAAATCAAGCATAATATACTCAGGTGTATTTAACTCTACAAGTGGTGTTAATAAACTAAATCAATTTATACAAGCAGAAAAAATAACAAAAGATTTAAATGATGCGTATGGCTCTATACAGAAGCTGCATAGTAGAGATAATGACATTACCGTTTTATGTGAGGATAAAGTATTAAAAGTACTAGCTAATAAAGATGCTATATTTGAAGCAGACGGTGACTCTAGATTAGTGTCAACAAATAATGTTTTAGGTCAAGCAGTACCTTACGCTGGTGACTTTGGTATAAGTAAAAATCCAGAATCATTTGCTGACTTTAGCTTTAGAAGCTATTTCTCTGATAAAGATCGAGGTAAAGTGTTAAGATTATCAATTGATGGTTTAACTGATATCTCTGGTAAAGGTATGGGTGATTACTTTAGTGATAACTTATCGTTAGCTGATACTGTTATTGGTAATTACAACGAAGATAATAATAGCTATAACATAACATTAAATAATGACACTGTTAGTTTTAAAGAGGCTGTAGACGGTTGGCCAAGTAGAAAGTCTTACATACCAGAATATGGTATATCACTTAACAATACTTACTACACGTTTAACAACGGTGATCTTTATGAACACACTAATGACGTTAATAAGAATACATTTTATGGGGCTGCACAAGCAGACTCAACCATAGACGTTCTATTTAATGAAAATAGAAACGCTATAAAGAAATTTAAAACGCTAAATTACGAAGGTGATAGTGGCTGGGTAGCAGATGAAATAACAACAGATCAAGAGACTGGCGCTGACGTTAGTTTTAAAGCAAAGGAAAACAAGTACTTTGCACATATGAAACATGTTAAGAAACATAAAGTTACAATTGACATAGGTAACAGTGATGGCGGTAATATAATAATACCTGATGGTCAAAACATTAATATACTACCTGGTGCAACAGCTTCAACCTCATTTACATTTATTGTGAAACCAAAATCAGGTTATAAGTTTGATTCAGCGTTTACATTTGGAAGTTTTAATGAAAATTATTTAGTACCTCATCTCACAGAAGCATCAATAAATTCAGATGGTAATATGGTTATTGCTACGCAATTAAGTAGCTTTAAAATGATACCTGAAAATATTGAATTAGATTTACCACTTGTAACGTCAGGTAAAATATCTACTAACTCATTTACTTTAGCTGGTACGTTCAATAAGACAATACAAAATTCTTCTGTAAATGACATTAATGGTGGTGGTACTATATCAGCAGGCGCAGCAGATGGTTCGTCATGGACTACTTCTGGTACTAGTAATACAAGTACAACTTTAATGAATATATTAGTTACGCCTCACTCTAACCACGAATTTACAGATGATAATCTACCACAACTAATTGTGACTGGTGAAATTAATGATAACTACGAAATAACTGGACCTACAGCTCAAGCCAACGGTTATACATTTAAAGTTGTTGGGTCAAGGGTTAATAAAAATCTTACAGCAGAAAATATTAAATTAATATCTAAACCAAATAAAGCTGTTAGTCTTGAGACTAATGCTATATGGGGCGCAGATATATCACAAGAAGATTTTGCTAAGGATGAAGAAGAAAGAGAGATAATAGTTAGAGGATCTGTTGGCGCACAAGTTTTGTTAGGAGCAAGTATTGTATCTTCAACAGGTACTGACCTTGCTATTAATATATTAAACGGTAGTGGCTTTTCAACAGGTCAAAAGACGTTAACAATAGGTGATAACGGTGAAGCAAAAGCAATAATAAAGGTAACAGCTAACGGCACAAGTGGAAGACGAAACGTGTTTATATTACTTAGCGAAACTACAGGTTACGTAATAACAGATGAGTTTGATAACTCTGATGGCGCAGATGATTCTAAAGTATTATACACTATACCGCAGACATTGTTAGTACATATTAGTGGTTTTATGTTAGTAGCAGCGTCTCTAACGCCGCATAGTTCTTTTGGTTCACTACCAGCTGGACCAGCAAACAGTACGCAGCATACCCTAAGCTTAACAAACAATTCAATAATAGGTACAAGTGTAGGTACAGGTGTACAAATGCATAACGTGGCTGCTTCTACTAGTCCAATGCGACTACCTGCTAATACAGAGTTTCCTACAGAAAACAATATATTCGAGCAGACGTTTTCTCTTGCAAGAGATAATTCCGGTGACAGTGATAGTAGAATTGTTAAAGTAGATGACCTTGATATAGAAAATGACTTCTTAAAAACTGATGGTACAAACGCTTATGATTCTAGCACCGGTAATCTTATATTAGCTAACGGTAGTATATTACAAGTTATTGATCATAGATATGGTGTTATTGGTAGTGGTGGTAGAGGCGCTATAATTATACAATTTGAAATACTTAAATATGGTACAGCTGATGACTACGTTGTTTTAAAAACACAGAACGTACTTAATTTATCTCAAAATGTTGGTGGCTCAGGTTCTACAGTGTCAACAGTAACTTTAACTGGAAATCCAACTACTTATATAGCTGCTGATATAGATGAAAGAGCTGGTAATGTATTTGCTACAAAAGCAAATAACGATCCGATAACGTTTCAGTATATTGTTACGTTTACAGCCGCAGCAGCGGGTAGGTTTGTTGATGAGTTTCAGGTAACATATAGTTCACTAAGTTCAAACATAGATAACAATACATCAGATGCATATCTTTTGTTAGAAAGTGGATCAGGTGATAAGTTTGGTAGAATAAAAGAAGGTGATACAGCAATAGCTAACTTTAAAGTATTAGCTGATGGAGCAATAACAGGTGGCACAGCAGCAAGTGCAACGGTAGCAGTAAGTTTATTAAATTAAAAAATTATGAGTGCAACAATATCATTTAGTGAAATACCAGCAGACATAGAAGCAAAAAGCTCAGCTGGTTATAGCAGTTTTGACGTAGACGATAGAGCATATGATCTATTGTATGTTTCAGATATATCATCTGGTAGCATGGCTACACCTCATTTATGCGGTGCTATTATAGCAAAAAGTACTACTGTATTAACTATAGACACAAGTGTATACGGTACGGCAACTTATAATGCCACGTTAAATGAACATGCAATAGATTTAAAAGATGTGGTTAATATTGGTTTAGGCATATCAACAGCTAACAGTAGCGAGTGGGACAGTGGGTCTTGGCCTTTTACCGTCACAGGCGCAAGAGGTAACCATTACTTTTTTGTGGTTAAAGATAAAGTAGCACAAAGCAATGGCTTACTAGGTTATTACATGCAAGTTAAGATGCGACTAACACCTGGTAGCAGTAAAAAGACTGAATTATTCGCTGTAGGTAGCGAGATATTTGAAAGTAGTAAATAAAACAAAATTAATGTAATTATAATAACATGAGTGAACAAACTAGAGCGCTGAATCAAGCAATGGGTGCAATTCCTATTTCAAGACAAGGAAATATTCTTTCAAACATTGCAGACTTAAATCAACAAGTTGCTGATCGAGGTGGTGTTGATAAAATATATGGTACAGAAAAAGAAAACAAAACAAGTATGTTAGGAGATTTATCAAGTGGACAAGTAGGAGCAATAGGCCAAGGCATTGGAGGTCTAGCTAGTATAGCATCTAGTATAGTAGGTGGAAGAGCTAGAAGACAAGAACAGGCACAAGCTAGAGATGCGTACAGAAACAGGATGTCGTCGTTTGAACAAATGAATTATTATGGTAGTCAACCAATAAACCCATTTGCAAACCTTACTGTTAATCAATTACAAGCTCAATTTCAAGCAAGACAACAACAACAAATGGCAGCCAACACAATGGCACAACTTAGAGGCGCAGCGGGTGGATCAGGTATAGCCGGTTTAGCTCAAACATTATCACAGCAGCAACAAGGCAACCTAGCACAAATAGCTGGTGGTATAGGTCAGCAAGAAGCTACAAACCAAATAAATATAGCTCAGGGTGAAAACATTAGATTTCAAGCACAACAAGCAGCTGAACAAAGAGTAAGAGATAAAAACGAAACCTTATTAGCGTTAGCAACACAGAGAAAAGCAATAGCTGATCAAGCAAGAAAAGACGCTACAGAAGCATTAGTCGGTGGTATAGGTAACGTAGCAGGAGCAGCGTTAAGTTTTGTAGGCGCAGGTTAAAATAAAAAGATATGGCATTAGAATCAACGAGTATATTATTACAACAGCAAAAAGCATTAGGTGATGCTAACAAGTTTGTAGACTATAGCGAAACTATTAATAAAACTTTAGGCAAAGCTATAGAAAAAGAAGTAGAAATACGTAAGAAAGCAGAAGATACATACTCTGAAACTATGACAGCGTATGAAATAGAGAGGCTACAAACAGATGAGTATCCAGAAGACTGGGGACCACAAATGACAGCTGAGTTAAGTAAACAAAAACAAGAGTATGCTGAGGCCGCACAAATTGTTAAGACAACAAGAGATAAGACAAGTAAAGAGTATATCGATGCTGTAGCTAAAATGTCTAAGTTAAAGGTAGGCATGTCTGGCATGAGAACCAAAATAGGCTTGTGGAAAGAAAACGCGAGAGAGTTTGCTCAGTTAGCTGAAGAAGGAGCTATAACAGAAGGTTTAAGTGTAAACGAAAGAAATAAACTACTTGGTTACAATAACTCTAAAAATACAAAACCAGTTTTTAGAGATGGTAGGTTTGGTGTTGAATACAATTGGATTGATAAAGATGGTAACCCACAAACTAGCACAGCTTACGAAGGTGAAGAGCCTAGAGTTGTTGCACCTGCAACAAAAGAAATAGAAGCTATGAATGCTAAATATAACGATGCTGTTAAGCTTATAGGTGAGGGTAAATGGAACGAAACAGCATGGACACAAGACGTTAGAAACTTCACTAACACATTAAACTTTGATCAGTTAAGAAGTTTTGCCGGTGATTTTGAATCGGTAAATGGCTTACAAACATTTGATGATATAGAGTTTGTAAAAACAAGACAAGAACAATACGAAAAAACAAATCCTGATTCTGATTTTGGCAAGTGGTGGCAAGACCCTGCTAATAAAGGTGAATTAAAAGAAGGTATAACTCAGTTTTTTAAAGACACATATTTACCTAAATTTAGAGCTTTTAAAGTAGAGCAAGAGGCAACGGGCAGAAGAAACCAAGCTTACAATAGAGCTTTAGGTGGTGATAAAAACGCATTTAATGTATATAAAACAATGCAAATAAATGATGATGTTAGAAGGATGCTTAGTAGCCATAACGTGCCAAATGGTGAAGATGGTAAACTGTATATAAGTCAAATAGAGACTGTATTTAATGGTGCTGGTTTAGTTGATGCAGACGGTGCACCACTTAACATTGGATTTATACCTGCAAGTATGGATACAAAAGGTGTAGATGTTACAACAGGCGGATACGAAGATGTTGTTAGCTTAGTAGAACAAGCAAGAAAAACTGGTAGATACGATGCAAACATAAGAGGTGATGAAGCAGGTAGATTTAAACAATCAATATATGATGTAGACTCTTTAAAGGCTGGTGATTCTATAGTTATATACCCAAGTGAAATAAGAACAGCTGGTGACGAACAAACAACTAGAGAACAAAGAGCTAAATATAAACCTTCAGTTATAACGATACCAGCAGGTTTAAACAGTAGGCGATCAATAGAAGCTTTCTTTAGAAAAGCTTACAGAGACTCTTTTGAAAATATGATTGTTGATGACGCATACATATCAGGACAAGGTGACGGCACAACGCCAGATAATCCACTAGTAACAGAATAAAATGAAGGAGACTATATTTGAGTTTTATCGTCAATATGCTCCAGACGTTAAGATTACTGATGATAAAATTAACGAGATAGAGACGTATTACAGAGGCGATGTAAATAGATTTATTAATGACTTTAAGAAAAAAGTCACTGACCCAAAGGGCATAACTCTTGACAGACAAGAGTCAGCTGCTATTGGTGCAAGAATATATAGAGCATATGAAGAGGCTGATGTAGATGCTGTAATAGAAAACGAAGAAACAGAAAGAAGATTACAAACTAAAGAAAAAGTTAAAGTCGATCCCGACATAGATCCAACAGAATTATTGGATAATTTTTATGATGGTACAAAAACACTCACACAAGACTACCATCATGTCAAACAATTACTTTCCCCATACGGTTTTAAAGTTAAAAAAGGTAACAGCTACAGCGAGACAGAGAAACGTCTTATGGAAGCTGGTAGTGTAATGAACGCTCAGTTTAGTGTTGAAGGTAAAAGATCTTTAATAATAACTGCACCTAACGGTAAAGAGCAAACCATACTACTTGATCCTACTGATCAAAACAAAAACAAAGAAATACTAACAGAGTTTTTTAACGCTAATGTTGATAGAGACTCTGATGCTTTTAAAAAAGGACAGTCAAAAATTAGATCTGTATATAGCGAGATAGGTAGAGATTACTATGACGCTGTTAAGTTAACTGACGCAGAAGAAGACGCTGTAATAGCATCTGCAAAAGAGGTAAACCTATTTGAAGTACAAACAAGTAGAATGCCTGGAACAGCACCTGGTACTCAAGTAACAACTACTTACATGCCGTATAAAGAAATTATTCAACAAGCAAAACTTTATTTAGCTGACAAAGAAGATAATAAAAACCCAACAAACGAAGATATAGAAAGAATAGCTAGGCAACTATACACACGTAAAGCTCTGTTTGATAAAAGAGCAGCTAAGGGTGATAAGTACTTATCAGACATAGGTAAAACTGAGATCTTTTCATCCTCTACAGGACTTCCAGTTTTTGATTCTGAGGCGGACCTTGAAAAGCAAGCGCAAGTGTATATAGGTGGTAAAGCTTTAGAATCATCAGCCGCAAAAAACCTTGAAAGTAGAATAGAAACTGTTGACTTGTTAAATCAAAACTTTGACGCTGACCCAGATGTTGTTGCATTAAATACTTTATTAGACAAGTATGATGAGCATGAAAACTCTCAGCAAATGATGTACAGCATGAATGATGGTGATAGAGAAAGACTTAGAGTTTTAAGTGAAAGAGTTAGTGGTAAAATATTTGATATCGATGCTGAAAGCAGAAACATATTAAGTAGTATTGATTATGTTGAAAATACATCTGAACAATTAGAGGTTGCTAGAAAATCATTTAATATGACCAAAAGGTGGTTTGATAAATTTGATCAAGCAACAGATAGAACTATAAATGACTTATGGACATTTTGGGGTAGAACAGCATCAGATGTAGATATGATATTAACAGCTGCTTCTAAAGCAGGTAAAGATGGTGGTGAATCACTAGAAAAAACACTATTTGAAGGTGGTGAACAAAACTCTGACTGGTTTAAAAAAACTTTTCCATCGCTATCAGACGAATCTATAAATAAGTTTAATATTGAAAGGCAAAAGCAATACCAAAAAATAGAAGGTAAATATAGAGAAGGTGTAAAAGATATTGGCACCGCGTTTCAAAAGGGCCGTGTTGGTGAATTAGCTTTTGATATGATTGCTGATTTTTTACCTATAGTTGGTACTATAGCTTTAACCTCTTTCGCAGGGCCATTAACTGGAGCTGCAAGATTTGGTAGTATGATGGGATTAGGTGGTGGTGCTAGAAGATCAGAGTATGACTTCGACGAATATATAAATCCAACAGCTGGCAAAACATCATTAGCACAAAAAATGTTTATATCCGCTGGTCATGGTTTAGCAGAATACGCGGGTGAAAGGTTAACAACATTTAAATTAGTTGATAATATGATATCACCTAGAGGTTTACCTAGAATAGGTAGCGATGAGGTGATAAAAGCACTTGCACCAACAGGTAGAAAATACTTGCAAAAAAACTTTCTATCAGCTGTTCCACTTGCTTTTGGAGCTGAAGGTTTAGGTGAAAGCGCTACTCAAGTAATGCAAAATGTTTTAGATAAAAGACCAATAATGGAAGGTGTACCTACAGCTTTTTTTGGTGGTATGATTATGGGTGGAGGTATGGGAATTGCAAGTACACTTCACGGCGCAGCTATAGCAAGCACTGTTGATAGTAAAACAAGAGATGGTTTAACAAAACAATATGAAGGCTTTCACAATGAAGTTAGTAGATTAGATGATCTAAGAAGAAGGCAAAATGATTTTAAATCTAGAACTGGAATTGACTCTAAAAAATATGACGAGTTAATTGAAGCGCAAAAAAAGAAAGTACAAGAGTCAGCTGATGCTTTAGATAAACAATATAAAATTTTAATACCTGAACTACCAGCTTTTAACAAAGCAATATTGGGTCAGATAATGCGACAAGAAGCTCTCATAAACCAAAAAAGACTAGAGTATGAAGCTTTAGAAAAGCAGTACAAAGATGGTGAAATAACAGCGGCAGAGCTTGATACTAGAAAACTAGAGATTGAAGTTGAGCTTGCTAAAGAAGATGGACTTATTGCTCATCTTGATGCAATAAAAAGTGGTAAGCTAAATCAATTTAAGCTATTAAAAGATTCTAAAGACAAGCAAAATGAAGATAAATATGATCAGTACATTGATGCCGCAAAAGCTGAAGGTGTTGAAAATGTTGAAGCTAGAGCTGAAGAAATGTTCTACGAAGACTTACATGATAGTCAAGTTTTAGTATATAAAAAAATAGCAAAAGAGCATAATAAAAAGAAAGGTAGAAGATATGACATGGAAGTTAAGTCCATGACAAAAGAGCAAGCTATAGAAAGAATAAAAGAGTCTGACAAAACAGAAGCTGAAAAAGCAGAGATAATAAGAAATATTAGAGAGGGCAAACAAAATGGTATACAGCTTGATTCTACGAATAGTAACGGCCAAAATATTAGAACAGCAATATCTATAAAAGAAAACGCAGTTAAAAATAGAAGAGCGTATACAATGCCACATGAGGTTATTCACGCTGTTGTTGATGACGCTTTAACATTTGATTCAAGCAAAGGTGTTGATACAGCTAGAGAAGCAGAAATATCAGACGCTATAAAAGAGTACACTAAAAACGCGTTGCCTGATATATACGAGCAAATAAAAGATCAAAGTCAAGTTGAAGTTATTCCAATGTTCTTTGAGTATTTCTTAGCAAATAAACATAAGGTTAAAGACCACGCTGCTTTCTTTGGCGGATTTGCTGGTGCTGTTGTACCTCAAATAGATTTTAACAATGCTGCGGAGTTGTTAAGATATTTTGATTCTTTTGTACAGTATAATCAAAAAAGATCATCACTAGAAAAAGCTAGAAGAGCAGAACCAAAATTTAGTTTACAAGAAGATCCTAAAGGCTTTGCTAGAAGAAGAGATAAAATGAACAATGCTGTTGAGAGAATAATGCAAAATTATAGAGACTCAAGAGTTGGAAGAGAAGAAGATGAACTTGTTGATGATTTTGTTTGGAACGAAGAAATAGCAGCTGAAGTTTTAGCGTTTGCAATCGAGAATAAAATTTTAGATACCTACATACTAGGTAAAAGGCCTATGGGTATATCACCTACACAATGGATAAACGACGTATATACTGAGTTTATAAGTGTTTCTAATAACTATGACGGTAGAATAAAAGATGCTGATGGTAGAGCAGATTACTTTGGTTGGCTAATGGGTAACTTAGGCTACCAAGCACTTGATGTTACTAAATCAGTAATTAAAGAGCAGCAACAAAGAGCGAAGACAGTTGACATAGATGAAGCAAGAGGTATAGCCGCTGAAATAGGAGATACAGTAGAAGACTTTGGTTTTACTGATGTTGCTGAAAAGTTAGGTGTACCGGTAGAAACAATTAAAGAGTTAACTAAGTTAGTACAAGGTGAGTTAGGTAGGTTTACAAAGGATATTACAGAGGGTGTCACACTTAATAGAAGTATATCGCCTTTGTTTCAAACATTAAATGCTAGGTTTGCTCAAGCTACAGCTAAAAACCCAGGTGGTGGTAACTGGAGAGTAATAGCACCTTTATTAAAAGACTTAAAATCTTTCATAGAAAATAATACAGCTACAATGCTAAATGAAGTTAGCACTGAATATGCTGCTAAGAACATACCACAGATAGTACAAAAATCTGTTAATGGTGAGTTTATATCGGACTGGCAAGGTAAAAAAATAGACAGACAAAGTAAAGCTGACACGGGTAAAACATCTGGTCCACAGATAATGAGAAAAGATAAGCAAGGTATAAGAAATCTTATAAGAAATCCACAAGCTTTGTTAGATATATTCTTACCTAATAACAAACCAAGTCAAGCTAAAAAAGAAGGTTTAGCTATTAATTTATCACAAAGACTAGCAAGAGAGATATTACAAAATGATTTACTTAACTATATAAAAACAGGTAGCTTTAAAAACTCACCTATAGCAGAAAGACTAGCAAAAACACAAAGCTTATTTGATAGAGTTATAAGCGAAGCTAAAGCAGCTGAAATAGTAAGGCAGAGTGATAGAATAAAAAATAGTGTAGAAACATTAGCTCCGCCTGATAGAATAAAAGTATTTGAAGTTAACGATCAAATTGTTGAGCTAATAAGAAAAGGTGTTGATGTTGAGGCTGCTGTAAGGCAACTATTAAGGTTTGGTGATAAAAAAATGTTGCAAGTGGCAAAAGCATATAGTAGTGTTATCGCTAAGTATGGTGACTTTACAAAGCTAGCAAAAGCAGAAAGATCTAAAATAAAACCAGGCGTTGTTACATTAGAAGATTTTATACAGCAAGAGTTTGCTGATATAGTAAGTGATGATCTAATGTTTGGTAAATATGTAGATAAAATAGCTAACTTAGAAAAAGATTTAAATGCTTATCATCTTGAAGATGGTAGAGTAGAAACAGCAAGAAAAACAGACAAGAAGTTTATAAAGAGCTTAATGAAAGAATTTAACAACGACCCTAAAGAAGTTGCTAAGTTTGTTTTAAAGTTTATGAAGGGTCACACAGCTTCAGCAAGTCAAATATCAAACAAAGCTTTTGGTATTATTGATGGTATACTTAGTATAATTGACAAAGATAGAGTTGGCGCAAGGTCAAGATTTCAAAACTACCAGAATGTAGACGAGATGCTAAACACGTTATTACGTGATAACCTTGGCATGCAAATTACTAAAGTAAATAAGTTAGGCAAGCGAGAAGGTGGTTATGAAATAACATACGAAGGTCAAGATGTATTCTTAGGTAATTCTGAAATAAAATTAAACCCAATAGAGTCAAAAGCTGTAATAAAAAATAACATAACTTACGATCAAAGCAAAACTGAAGCCGACGAGCAAACAGCTGCTATGTTTAAATATCTAGACTTCTTAAACAAACAAAGGGGTAATAACTACGATGATATAGATTTTATATTAGCATTACAGTCTTTAAATAGCAACATGCAAACTATGTTGCGTAGATCTGCGCCATACACATATAAGTTTGTAGGTGATTATACAGGTGCGTTAAGATATGAACATATAATACCTGCTGGTTATATATTAACAAACATAGCTGATCATTACTTAAACAAAGGAAAGACAAAAGCAGATCTTAAAAAGTTAATGTCTAAATATGAAGTTGCTATTATACCAGAGACTATGGATAAGCAGATACCTATGGGATCGTTAATGGCTAGAGGTTATCAAGCTGGTGACAATGCTTTGGCTAATAGATATTATACTATAGCAAATTTTGGCAAAGACAATTTTTATCCTGTAAAAAATATAAATAACGGTGATGTGTTTGGTGACGTGTTTAGTAAAAAGTCATTACAAAGGCTAAACATAAGAGCAAAAAATAGCGTTGAAAAACGATCAGATTCTAAAGCAGCACAACACTTTGTTGTTGCTATGAAAAAATCAATTGATCCTAACGCAAAACAAAAAGGCGCTAGCGTTATAGACTTTGATGACACGTTAGCTAAAACTACTTCTAAGGTGCTTTACACGCTTCCTAACGGAACTAAGGGTAAAATAGATGCTACAGAGTTTGCAACACGTTCTGAAGCCTTAGAAGCTAAAGGAGCAGATTTTGATTTTAGTGAATTTACTAAGGTAAAAGCTGGTAAACGTGGACCTTTCTTTGGCAAAGCACAAGCATTAAAAGATAAGTTTGGTAACACAGATATATTTGTGTTAACAGCAAGGCCACAAGATGCTGCACCAGCTATACAAAAGTTTTTAAGTGGTATAGGTTTAGACTTAAAAATAGAAAATATAATTGGACTAGAAAATGGTACGCCACAAGCTAAAGCAGACTGGATAACTAGCAAGGTAGCAGAAGGTTATAATGATATATTATTTGCTGATGATGCTATTAAAAATGTTAAAGCAGTAGCCAATGTACTAGATATGTTTAACATTGGTGGTAAGATATATCAAGCAAGGCAAAAGTTTAGTAAAGAAGGATCAACAGAAAAAACATTAGATAAAATATTAGACGAAAATAATCCTGATAGTGACGTTGCAGGTAGAACTGTAGATGAAACAGAAGCAAGAGAAAAGGGTAGACCTGGTTTTTGGTTAAAAGAACTATTTAACTTTAGATCAAAAATTAATCAAATATTTATTCCACCGTCTGCTGAAGATTTAAAAGGGTTATGGGACAATCACATAGCTGGTAAAGGTAGAAAAGGTGAGTCTGATAAAGTGTGGTTTGAGGAAACTATACTAAGGCCTTATGCTAGAGCAGAACGTGCACTTGATAGAATTAAGTTAGCCATTAGAGATGGCATGGTTAATCTAAAGAAAATGTACGGTAAAGACTTTGTACAAGATTTATACAAAGATGCTATGCCAGAGTTTACACGTATGGATGCTGCTAGAATATATTTATGGTGGAGAGCAGGACATGATATACCTGGTGTAACAACAGAACAGTTTGATAAGTTATTAGATTATGTAATGAAAGATCAGCAACTAAAGAACTATGCTGATAATGTTTTTGAATTATTAAATGATAATATAAAACCTGCGTTAGTACCTTTATTTGAATTGTATCCACCACCAACACAATACTGGAAACAACAAGATATAAACTCTGATGTAGAATTTGTGTTTAAATTTATACGACCAAGTATACATCAAGAATTCATTGACAATAGATACAATGTGTTTACACCTGAGATGATGAATAAGATTCAAGCTATATATGGCACTCAGTTTAGAGAGGCATTAGAAGATATATTCTTTAGGATGGAAGAAGGTGTTAACAGGAACGCTAGTCAAATAAATAACCCTTGGATTAAGTGGTTAAACTTTGCTACAGGTAATATAATGTTTGTGAATATAAGATCAGCGTTGTTACAGTCTATATCAGCAACAAACTTTATAGAGGTTACTGGACCTAATAACTTATTTAATACGCTAGCTAGAGTTATGGATAGAAAACAATGGGTTGCTGATTTTACAGCACTATGGAACTCAGAGTTTTTAAGAAACAGAAGAGGCAGAGGTAAAATAGATATTGTACAAGAAGAGATACAGCGTACTGTAGCATCTGAAAAAGATCCATTCTTACGTTTAGCTAGCATATTACAAAATAAAGGTTATGCGCCTACTAGGTTTATGGATAGTTTAGCTATAGCATTTGGTGGTGCGGCTTATTATAGAAACCTTATTAATGATTATGTTAGTAAGGGTATGGATCAGGTACAAGCAGAGAGAACAGCTATGAGAGACTTTAGAGAAAAAGCTGAAGCCTCACAGCAGTCCGCAAGAGCTGATTTAATATCTATGCAACAAGCTAGTGTTATGGGTAGAATATTCTTAACGTTTCAAAACGTTACAATGCAGTACACAAGGTTAGGTAAGAAAGCACTTAATGACTTTAAAAATGGTAGAAGAGTTAAAAACGCAGATGGTACATTTAAATCTTTACGTGATAGTAGGTTAGAACAAGCTTGGCAAATGTTTCAGTTTATGGCTTATCAAAACTTATTGTTTGCCGGTTTACAAAAAGCTATAATACTTATGTTTGCTTTAGGTGAAGGTGAAGAAGTTGAAGAAAAACAAAAGATAGATTACTTAAACGCAGCGCTAGATTCTATATTAAGAGGTAGTGGTATAGTTGGTGGTATACTATCAGTAGTTAAAAATATAGGTATTGAAATAGCAAGAGGTAACAGGCGAAATTTAGATGTTAAAGTATTAGAAATATCACCTACAATATCTACTAAATTTAGAAAAGCAGCTAAGATAATTAATGCTATAGGTAAAGGTAATTATAAAGATTTATTAATTGAAACACCTTCATTTATTTATGGTCTACCAACTGATAGAATAGAAAGGTTAATAAGACAAATAGAAGCTGGTGTTGATTTACACGATCAGGGATACAAATCATACGAAAGAATACTAATGAGCTTAGGATGGTCAACATATGACTTTGGTCTGGCCAAACCTCCAACTGTTTTAGATATATTAGATTTAAGTGAAAAGACAACGAAAAAGCCAAAAGGTAGAGGCGGTAGAAAGGGTAGAACAGGTAGAAAAAACAGGTAAAGAATATTGAAAACAAGTAATAATAAATAATGGCAGCACAAAACACAACAACTAAATCCCTTTCATAATGAAACAAATCGAAGAACTAGGCGATAAAACAATTGGTATAGATATAGATGGCGATAAAAAGCCAGACTTCAAGATCGACGTAAAAAGTATTGCGATAGTTATAGGCTTTATTATCTCTGGTACTATGGGTTATAACAACCTTAAGCAAGAAATAGAACTAGCTAAAGAACTACCTACATATGAAGTAAAAGAAACATCTGACGGTTTATTATTGAAACAAAAAGTTACGTACTTGGAAAAAGAAATAGAAAAACTTGAAGAAAAAGTTAGCGACTTAGAAAACAAAGTGTATAAAAGATAATTAAATGATTAGCAAGCACGTTAGTATGCGCGAAGGTAAGTACAGCATAACAGCAAAACGCCTTGGCTTAGAAAACAATCCAACTGAAGAACATCTTAACAATATGAAGATGTTAGCTGTAAAAGTATTTGAACCACTCAGAGAGTGGGTTGGTGGTCCTGTCAGGATAAATTCATTTTATCGTGGACCAGAATTAAATAAAGCTATCGGCGGTAGCAGCAAGTCACAACATTGTAATGGTCAAGCGGTTGACATAGATGATGTGTATGGGCATAAGACAAACGCTGAGATGTTTAACTTTATAAAAGATAATTTACAATTTGATCAGATGATTTGGGAGTTTGGTGACCACAAAAATCCTGACTGGGTACACGTAAGCTACGTTAACCCGGGTGAAAATAGAAACAGATGCCTAGTAGCATTTAGAAAAGACGGTAAAACTCAATACGCAAATTACGCAGCTTGATTAAATGGAACAACGTAAAGCCTGAAGACAAGGTGGTTGGAATTATATTTTTTCTACAATGCGCTTTGCTTGTAGCTATTTTAGTATTACATTACATTTATAAAATTTGGACATGACAGAAAAACAAAGAAACTTAGGGAGATTAATAACAATAGGAGCACTTGTGGGTGTTTTATTAGCAGGCGCGCTATCAAGCTGTTCACCTATGTTATACCGAGGGATAGATCATAATCAAGTAATGGTCACACATGTACTTGCTTTAACTAAAATGGGTGACACCGTTAAGATAAAAATAGATCAAATAAGACCACAACAAACTTATAATGTTGTTGGTTACGACTTTGTTAGATGGCAAGATAATAGATATTATAATCCATATAATGATTATAGGTATGATTACAGATATCACGATAGCAGGTGGAGATATCATGGTAAAGCAAATGGCACATATGGTTATGTAATACCAAACCCAAATAATAATAATAACGCACCTATCACAGTGGGTAACGCTGGTGGATCACAAAGCTATGGTGGTAACACAACAGGCGGTGGAGGTAACCCAGTTGCTGTAAATCCAGTCACATCAACAGGTGGCGGTAAAAAAAATAATTAAATGGCAATAAGAAAAACTACAAAGGGAAAGGGACGTAACTTTAGATCAACTAAAGAAGGAGCTGGCATGACAGCTAAAGGCGTTAGAGAATACAAAAAGAAAAATCCTGGTAGTAAATTAAAAACAGCTGTAACCGGTAAAGTAAAGCCTGGTAGTAAAGCTGCTAAACGTAGAAAATCATTTTGCGCTAGATCAAAAGGTTGGACAGGTGAAAGAGGTAAAGCCGCTAGACGCAGATGGAAATGTTAAAAAAATATTTATATAATCTTGCTATGAAATCACCGATACGCAAGTGGGCTTTATCTTTAACAGGCTGGAAATGGTGGTTTTATCAAGTAGTAATCGGTGGCATTGGGTTTATACTTATAGAATACTTATTAAATAAAATAGGTATGACTATGTTACCTTGGCAATAAAGAAATGAAATCAAGAGGATTAGGAGATAGTATACATAACTTCACAAGTAAAACTGGTATTAAGTCTGTAGTAGATAGAGTATCAGATGGTTTAAATATACCTTGCGGATGCGAAGGTAGACGTGAAGCTTTGAATATAATGTTTCCTTATAAAAACAAATAATTATGGGTAAAATTAGTCCGGCATGTAAAGCTGCAGCAAAAAAGAAATTTAAAGTATGGCCTAGCGCTTACGCTTCAGGATGGGGTGTGAGATGTACTAAAGCTGGTGGTCCAGGTAGATTTGGTGGAGGTAAAAAGAAGAAGTAATGAAAAAAGATTATAAGAAAAAACCTAAATGTTGGACTGGTTATAAACAAGTTGGCTTCAAAAAGAAGGGTGGCAGACGTGTACCCAATTGTGTAAAAAAATGAAAGATTTATTTAAAGACTTTGATGTTGATAAGTTTAAAGGTAAAAAACCACCTGCAAATAAATCACTTGGTACTTACAATGAGGTAAAAGAAATATCAAAGATACCAATGAATAAAAAATTTGTTGATGATAAAGACGATATAGCAGGTACATTTAGTAATGTTGCTAAAAAAAATAAAGTATCGCACGATAAGAAATTAGTTGATTCTTTAATAGAACAAAGTTCAAAGCCTATATTAGAACTAAAAAGGTTTTATAAAAGACCTAGGCCTAAAAGAGTTGCAGAAGAAATTGATATTGATTTAAAGCAATATGAGCTTAACAGCATGAAGACACCTTCATACCCATCAGGTCACTCAGCACAAGGTGTTATGATAGGTAAATTATTAGCAGATAAACATCCTAATGCAGCAAAGGACTTCATACAGGCTGGTAAAGATATTTCATACAGCAGAAATGTAGCTAAAGCACACTATAAATCAGACTCAACGTTTGGAGAGGAAATAGGTGATGCAATGTATAACCACATTAAAGATAAGGTATAATGCCAAAAAGTAAAGTAAAGGGTGGTGGAACAAAGAAAGTTTGTTTACCATATAAGAAATACAAAAGTATGAGTAAAGAGCAGAGGCAAAAAGTAATTAGTGCCAAGAGATCTGCTGCAGCTCAAGGTAAATATAAAAGATCCAGTAAGTCTAATGTTAAAGGTGCTAGAAAAAAAGGTGCTACATTACGTGACTGGTTTCAAAAAGAAAATTGGGTTAACATAGCCAACGGCAAGCCTTGCGGAGCAAAATGAAATTTAATTTTTTTGATTTAAATGAAAACGGTAAATATGACTGGTGGGAATATATACTACCAATTGTTATATTATTAATTATTGAGGTTATAGCTGAGGTTATAGCTAGATTTTTGACACAGCCGTTTTTCTAGCCACACTTCTTATTATCTTCTGACCCTTCATCCACCCAGTATATTTAACTTTATTTCTTTTCATATCACTTAACGCGTGCCACTCAAGCAAACCATCACGTTCTAACTTACTCACATATTGATTTTCTAAATTACGATCATGCGCTGAATGCCTTGTAGTATAAAGAGGTAAATGCCAGCTGTGAGGATCACATTCACCATTACCGTCTTTTACGTTCTTAGCCATATATGTATTCTTCTTTACGCTCTTATGAAAGAAGTCATATCCAATAATACTCAATTTCTTTTGAGTACTAATTTCCCTAATAAAATATAGTATTGTTAAAAACCCAGCTGAAGGCCTGAGTTGTAAGCTGTACATTGAATTGCCAAAACCGTTCCAGAGTGATTCTAGTTCTGCGTCTGACCACATCTGAGTATAAGGCATACCCTTTGGTAGATGATCTTCTAATACCCAGTCTTTGAGTAAAAAATTACCACGACATCTATTAAGTAATATTTCAACATCTTTAAATTTACCTTTTGTAAATTCTTTATTACGCCTCTTCCATATAGGAGCTCTGAACTGACCAGTCACCCATATGTTTGTTTTACTACCTAATTGTTTTCCTTTATCATCAGCTATACTATCAACAGCTCTACCAAAGCGTACAACAATATCATGGCTATCTATGAACTTGCCATAATCATGATGCATTAACTCTACAGAGTTGCCAACAAGTATTACTGATTTATTTTTTACAAGCTGTTGTATACGCTCCACCACTCTTCTGATAACTCTCCATCCTTATACTTATCAAACCAAGGCCCACCGTTAGTATAATGTATCGCTTTTATGTCATCATTTTTTTCGTAATAACCTACTAAGTGATTATATTTAACGGGTATCTCAGCTATCTCACTATCATCTACCCACTCAAACTGATGTAATTGCTGTGGTGTAGCATTGTCTAAATATTCTTTAGTTAATATACCTTTTAATTTCTCACAGTTAAATACCATTAATGAACTCCAACATTTCTTTGGGTACATTTTGTTTTTAACTCCATCCATCTTTGTTCCTTTAACATCATCAATTTTATGTTTTACAACCGCTACTGTTTTATCTCCTAAGTACTGCACAATCTCTTCAGGATCACACTTCCAAACGAAGTCATTATCACAGAAGATGGCTATGCCATTCCAGTTGTTACACAAAGGTGTATAAAACCTTGTAAAAGAAAATTCTGTTGATTCATTAGGCACATCTTTTCTACCATAAATACCACGCTTAATTAGCTGCGCTTTTACTAAAGACATAACCTCGTGATCACCGTTGTCTAGTATAGACTTTCTAACTACTTTTGTAGCTTGCGGATGACGTGAATCACTTCCTATAAATATTCTCATGCTATAAATTTTAATATTGTTTCAAAATTATTTAACGGTACCATGTTAGGACCATCGCTTAAAGCGTTGTCTGGGTCAGGGTGTACTTCAAAGAAGTAACCATCAACATCAACTGCTTGTGCTAACTTAGCTATGTATGGTGCATACTTTCTATCACCACCACTTTTATTGCCAAGAGCGCTAGGCTTTTGAGTTGAATGAGTAACGTCCATAACTATAGGTACGTTAAATTTTTTCATATCTAGTATCTGTCGGAAATCTACAACTAAGTTACCTAAACCAAACATAGTTCCACGCTCAGTTACCATTATATTATTATTACACGTGGATTGCACTTTTTTAATTGGGTGCTCCATGTTGTTACCACTCATAAACTGTGCCTTCTTTATATTTACGGTCTTACCTGTTCTGCCGGCTGCAAGTAAAAGATCTGTTTGTCTACATAAAAAAGCAGGTATTTGTATAACATCAACAACATCTTTAACTTGTATAGCTTGTATAGGTTCGTGTATGTCTGTTGTTATTTGAACATCAAACTCTTTTTTAACTTTAGCTAGTATTTCTAATCCCTCTTGTAAACCTGGTCCTCTGTATGAGTCTACAGAAGTTCTGTTTGCTTTATCAAATGAAGCTTTAAATATGTAATCAAAACCATACTTAGCTGTAAGTTCTTTTACTTTCTCTGCTATTTTCATGCATGTGTACTCGCTTTCTATAACACATGGTCCTGATATTATAAACTTATCCATTAACATCTTCTTGTGTATTTATTTCTCTACCTTCATATTTAACCTCACATACTTTAATATCATATAAACCTAAATATCTATTTTGTTCTAAGTTTTCTTGTGGATATTCATCATCTAATAAGTCATAACACTGTAAAGCGTATGGTCTATACATATATATACCAAGGTGTCTATCACCATAACCAATATCAGATCTAGTAAACCACATAGCTTTACCTGCTTGATGTACAACCTTAACACCGTTTGGCTCGTAACCTTTTGTGTAAGCTGTGTATACTACAAAATTATTTTTAGCTCTATCAATAAAAGGCTTTACAGTTTTATGTGTTATATCTATCATGTCACCCTGTATATTGATTATAGTTTGATACTGGTTTAAAAATTCATGAGCTTGAGCTATTCTAGCTGTCCCATTTTCTGCCTCATGAGACATGATAACATTGTTGCTAGGTATAACTTCTGCTATTTTAGGACTATCAGTTATAACAAATGTATCATAACCCATAGTACGTACTTTATCAAATACTATACGTATTAGTGGCTCATCATCAAACATCATAAGCATTTTATGTTTTAGCCTAGTACTCTCTAGTCTAGCTGGTATTACAAATACTATATCTTTCATGCTCTCTTACCTGATGTTCTTCTTTTTATATCATCGTGGTTAAACTCAGCCCAGTATAACTCAAAAGCTACACCATCTTCAATACCTTCAAACTGATGATATTTACCAGGTTTAACCATAGTAAAATCACCTGCTTCTAATATTGTCTCATCTAAAAGATTTTGATCATCTTGCCAGACTCTGATTAACATTTTACCGGACTCTACATAAAATCCGTTCCATTTAAATTCATGCTCGTGTTCTGAGCATTTAAATCCTTTATTAAATTCTATTCGGTGAAACTCAAAAACTCCATTAGCGTGGATCTTTTCAGTTTTTCCCCATATTTTTCCTGCTTTCATTTAATTTTATTTGTTTTTGTTTTTGTACTTCTACATAAGACTCATTGTGATACAAATCTATTGAGCCTATTTCTAATTTTCTTCTTTGAGTAGCGTTTTGAATTACCCATACTATAGTATGTGCCGCTTCTTTATATGTTAAACTGGGTAAATCTGATTCAAGTAAACCTAAGTTAACATCTACTATCTTACATTTTTTAGGTGTAGTAAATTTTAAACTATCTGATAAATGTGATAACGAAGCTTTAGAAGCCGAATACATAAGACCCTTTGATAGGTTAGGATACTTTGCTCTACTATTTATATTTACAATAACTTTACTTGAGTCATTAGCCCATAAGTTAAACACAGCCGCTAACACTTCTGTCTGACAAAATGTTTCATGAGCGTTGTTTATAAAAACTCTATACTCAGGGTTTTTTAATTCTTCAGTTAATGCATTTATACATTTAGGACAGCATATATCATACTTAGGCCTATTAAAACCTACTGGTACCCACTTGCCACACAACTCATTTTGTATTGCTTTACCTAAGCCTCTAGTTGTTCCCGTTATCGCTACTTTCATAATGTTTATTTATAAGATCAAAACTAGGCTTACCAAATAAATCACCTTTAACAGAGCATTTATCACATGGGCTCTGTGATCTATCACCGTGCTTTAATCTTTGTCTTATCTCTTTCATATCATCAGCCATCCAAACCTCTTCTAAAGTTTGTTTAGCTATATTACCTATCTTTCTTTCTTTACCCCAATCGTTTGAGCAAAACAATACATCGCCATTCCAGTCAACAAACATTTTATAAAATGGATAATGACATGGTTTACCTTTCAACTCTTCAATATCGTGATCTTCAAAACCTATCCAGTCTATTACACCACTTCTATTATTAAGCTTTAAACCATAATCTTTTAAATTATAATGAGCTCGCAAACTAAACTTACGTTTTGATACACCAGCCTCTTCCATTATTTTAAGAAAGTGATCGGCTTGATCTGGTCCATCATACATATTTATATACAACATATCTAAGCCTGAGTTATATAGGTCCTGAGGATTTACTCTCGTACCTAACACATCACCATTTGTGTTACACTCTAGTAGATTATCTTTTAAATGTTTTCTAAAAGTAAAAACTATATCAGCAAAGCTTTTATTTAATAGTCCTTCACTGTATCCACTAAAAGATATTCTACCTGTATAATTAGCATCAGCTAAATGCTTAGCTATTTTTTCAGCAACTTCAACACTCATGTTTAAATTCCTATTAGGATAAACATCAGCCGCAAACCTTGGACAAAATATACATTTTCTATTACACAACTCAGTTGTATTAAGTTCAATAGTAAGTATAGCATCTAACGGATTAGTACTACCTTTTATTCTATTTAAATGTACTTGTTCTTGTTTTCTTCTATATTCAAGAAAAGTGTCTGCATCGTGTACTTGATGATTTTTTCTTTCTTCTTGTTTCATGTTACCATTTTCTAGAATGTTTCCATTTGTATGGAAAGTCTTCATTATTTCTATAACCATCAGCATCATACTTTTCTGGTTGCCATTTATACCATGGCTCACGTTTAGAATTTTTTGATATTTGAAAATTCTTTAATGACTGCTTTGGTTTGTTTGGAAAATGAATACTACATAATATTCTAGCGCCAATAGGTATAACCTCATGATATTGAAACTGTGGTATATATAATAAATCACCTGCTTCTAATATAAACTCTTCAAGTATTTCTTTAGGTTTATCTGGTGCAAACTCTTTAAATATTCTCCATTTAACTCTACCTTGAGTATGAAATAAAAAGTTTTCTGTATTATCAGCGTGCGCTGGAAAACTTTTAGATCCTTTACCAGGCGATGCGTATACATTAACCTGACCTTTTGCAAAATACCTTTCAAATGTTTTACAAACATTCATAAGTACTTCTTTTCTATATTCAGCAAATGGTATTACAAATGACTTACCATCTGTCCATGCTTTGTGTACTTGTGTTTTAGTTAGCATAGGTAATTTTAATTTACCTTTTTTAACCTTATCAAGACACCACTTCTCATGTTTATCATCCCAACCTATTATTTGTAGGTTAGGTATTTTAGGAAACTCGTTCACATACTGCTCAAAGTCATTCCAATTAAACAGGTTTTTAAATTTATTTCTTCTTAATACTAAATGCTTTTTACCCCAGTACTCTTTAAAAAATACTTTAGGATCAACAGGATCTAGTAACTCTTTCATTAAATTATCCATCACAACTTAAACAGTTAGGGTCCATTGCTTGTTTGGCTATATCACCTCTAAGCACAGACTCGGTTCTCATATAATACAATGTTTTTATTCCTCTTTTCCAAGCTTCTAAGTGTGTTTTGTTTAACCACTTAGGATCTACCTCAGAAGGAAATGCTAAATTTAAACTAACAGCTTGATCTATATATTGCTGACGTATGCCAGCTTGATTAACAAGCTCTAGTTGATTTATCTCTTTAAATGTTTTGTAAACATCTTTTATAGGTACATCGTGTTCACCTACAGTAATCTTATCTAATGCCTTTATACCTTGCACAGATCCACCATCAGCTAATATCTGATCCCATACCTTGTCATTATTCAAGTTGTGTTTCTTGAATTCTTCGACAAGAGTCGGATTCTTACGGATAAACGTGCCCTTCGCGCTTTGATCCGTAAATACATTAGCAGCCCACGGCTCGATTCCTGGGCTAATATTGCCAGCAAGCTTTGAGTTAGAAACGGTAGGTGCAATAGCACGAAGGTGAGTATTACGGAATCCGGAACCCACGCACCATAGCGGCTCACCATACGTCTCTGCAAGCGCCATGCTAGCCCTTTCACTTTCAATTTTAATCTGACTAAAAATCCTTCTTGTTTCATATTGTGCTAATAATCCTTCGAAAGGAAAACCTAATTGTTGTAAATAAGTATGCCAACCTAAAACACCTAAGCCTAAAGCTCTGCTTTTCTCAGCAAACCTTACAGCGTTTTCAAAGCCTCTTCTGTTCTTAGCCTTCTGTATAAACTCTTCTAGTACGCCATCTAAAAACCATATACTATCGTATATTAGATTTGTATCTTTCCACTCATGATATTTAGCTAGGTTTAAACTAGATAAACAACATACAAAGCTATGGTTCTCATCTGTATGTAATACTATTTCAGAACATATGTTAGTCATATAAACTTTCAAAGCATTATCTTTATACATACTAGGGTTTTGTTTATTAACATTACCCTTGAACATTATATAAGGCTCACCAGTTGCTTTACGTTTTTGTAATAGCTTACCCCACTTTCTTCTTGCAACCTTATCACCAGCAGCAAGCTTTCTCATGAACTTATCACCAATAACAGTGCATTGATGTAAGTTAAGTGATTGTCTATTAACGTCACCCTTTGGCTCTCTTATCTCTAACCAGTCTTCCCAGTCTTTATGTTCTATATTTAAATTAACTGATGCTGCACCTCTTCTTACAGCACCTTGGTTTGTAGCAAGTATAGTTGAATCATATATCTTACAGAAAGGTACAACACCATCCGATGTACCGTTCATTGTAATCTCTGATCCAGCTGGTCTAATTTGATTTATACCTATACCTACGCCACCACCGTGTTTAGCTAATAGCATCATCTCTAGGTTTTTTTGTCCTATGTCTTGTATACTATCAGCTACATCAATACCAAAGCAAGAGATAGGTAAACCTCTCTCTGTACCTAGGTTTGATAAAACTGGCGAAGCTAAACATAACCAACCATTCCATATATACTCAAAGAATTTTTCTTCAAGCTCAGGCTTTTTAAGTCGCATTGCAGCTGTTTTAGCTACACGTTTGTAAGCTTCTTTAGGTGTCTCTCCGTTATAAAGATAACCACCAGTTATTGTTTTTTTATACACATCAGCGTCTGCCCACTCTGGGTAGTCCTGACCTTTTATCCATCTGTTACTCCACATATATTACCTACCAAATATCTTCGAAATCTTCGCCTTCGTTCGCTTTGCTGTAGTCTGTTGGCCTAATAGCAAAAAAGTCGGTATGAGTATGCCCGCCAGTAAGATGATAAAACCAATCCAGGTTTTTCGCGGCTTTTTTGTCGTAGTCGAAGAGCTCTTCATATCCGAGTTCCTTAAGTTTCTCATTTGTTCTTCTTCTTATAAATTGTTTTAAATCATAAGCAGTTAAGTTTTCCAGATCACCCTTCTCAAACATCTTGTCTATATATTTTTCTTCTAATTCTAGCATTGTCATAGCTGCATCATGAACATGAGGTTTACAAGCTTTACGCAATAGTGGTTTTTCTTCACACATGTGATTAAACAACTTGCAACCCATTTTACTATGAAGCGATTCATCTCTAACAGACCACTTCATTTGTTGACCGACACCTTTTAACAAGTTTCTTAGTTGAAAGCTATATAGTACCGCAAACGCAGAGTATAAGCTTACACCTTCAGCAAATGCACTAAACACTGCTAAAGATTTACCTATCTCTATTGGATCTGTACCATCATAACTAACTAAGTTATCGAACCTTTCTGCTGTAGCAGGTTCGTGTAAAAACGCTTCAAAGTCTTCAAGACCTAGCGTTTCGTTTAAATAGGAATATGCTACTGCGTGTATTGTTTCTTGACTTCCAAACATCATAGACATCTGTTGTATCTCATGTTTAGGAAACCAACCAACAACTTTCTGTGTCCAGTAATCTGACACGGCACACTCAGTTTGAGCAAACCCTAATAATATGTTACCAACTAAATGCTTTTCTTCTTTAGTAAGTTTTTCGTTCCAGTCTTTCACATCACCTGACATAGGTATTTCTGTGTGTAACCAAAACGCTTGCGCTTGTGGTAACCAACCTTCTGTATAGTATTCTGGATACTCAAAAGGTTTATATGCAATTCTTTTATCAAATAGTCCCATAATTATTCGTAGTATAAAGATAAACAAATATCAAATAAGAATACATACAACACGTGATCAACTTTTAAATTATCGTTATCAATGTACTGCCTGTATCCTGCTAAAAACCCTGGATAAATTCCAAAGCTTAATTCCCAACTAATTAATTTCATCTTCCTTGTCCTCTGTAGCTAGACCCACTATAATACTTACCGTTTATATTTTTTGTATTCCTATTTTTAGAGTGAATACCTGGTCTTTTCTTTTTAGGTTTAAACCTATACGCTTGTAAGTTTAATGTTCTAGCCATGTTTTATTAATTTAACAACTTCATCGCACTCGTTTTGTTTTTGAGGTTTAAATAACCTCACTTTAGGGTAGTTATCAGCTATAACTTTTTTGAATAACTTCCAACGTAGTGGAAATGATTCATTAGCTCTACCCTTACATTCAATAATAAAATTCGTGCCTTCAAAATCTGGTGTATAATTTATAGATAAAACCTTTTTGTTTCCTCTATTAATCATATCACCTTTACCGTTTGATTGCCTTTCATATGATGAATTTTTTAATTCAAATGAAGGTTGTAATTCAAACGAACGTTTCTCGTACTGAGCTTTTATCTTAGCTTTCTTTAAAGCTCTATACATATAGGCTTCAAGTCCACTAGCAAACTTAATACCATCAACAGTAACTTTTTTACTGACGACAGGACCTCGTTTTTTTCTTCTAATTTTCCTCCTCATCTGGATAACTATATATTATTTTATCTCCTAAACATTTCTTAGCAGCTTGTATATATAACAATGCATCCATTATCTCTTCTTGAGTATCATCTAAAAAATCATTAAGATCTTTCATGCCTTGTTCGACCTCACTGGTCATCGTTTGGCCATACTTTTTTTGGCCAACTAAACTTCTTTCATCCATCTTCTTGATGACGTCAAGAACTATTTGATCTTTAGTATTAACCTTCATCTTTTACAAATGTACCGTTAATCATTTTGCCTTTTCTCTTAGCAATAACATTATATGCTTCTGCTATACACGTTTCAATGTGTACACCATTTAAATGTGCTAAGTTAGTTAATACTACAACCATATCACCAATAGCATCTATAACTTCTGGCTTATCGTTTTCTAATGTAGCTTTAGCTAGCTCACCCATTTCTTCTTGTAGTTTGATTAATTGAGTTTTTGAATCGCCTTCAGCGTATATACCTCTCTCTTCAGCCCAAGATCTAATACTTTCAAACATCTTAAGAGGTTTTTTAGAGCATTTAACACTAGGTTTACTAGCAAATACTGAAAACGCTTTGTTATATATGTAAGATCTGTTAGGATTATACATAGAAGTTTTAACGTTTTTCATTATCCATTGTATTGTATCACTGTCTATTTTAAATCGACCGTGATCTGTTTCCCACTCCATACCGATAACATCGTGTAATCTACCTTTTAGTCTATCGATAGGTACTGGAAACGTAGTAGTTTGTTCTGTTACGTTTATTTTCATTTTGGTTTTGGGGTTTAAAGTTTTATAAAGTCTATGGTCAACCTTGTAACCATATTCTTTTTGTAATTCTAATTCTCTATTAGAAACAACATCTATATCTTTATGTGTTTCTAGTATTTCGTATTCGTCAGGTGCATAACCTTGTTGTGCAGTGACCCGGTTATTAAGATCACACGTCACACCAATCTTTTTACCTGGTATGTGATAAATGTAGTATATCATAATTTGTCATTATATAAATGCATGTTATGTGCATGATGATAATACCATCCGACCTCCTTATTTACATCCTCTGAGACTTTCTTTTGCAACATACTGAAACAGTATTGATCGTTACAAAAGCCGTACCAGAGATCATTAGATCGCATGTACACAGACATACATAGTTTATCATTTATTATTGTAAACTGAACCGCATAAGTACACGGTGTATCATACATATATTTACTACTAGCTTCTTTGCCGTCGTAAATTGATATAGCAGCGTGGCGTGTATCAGGTTTATCTCGCAATTTATTAACAATATAATTTAATTGTCCATTACGTTTCCACTGATAACCATAATTACTATTTACGTTACCATTATCATCCGCCATACGCTCCCATATAGGAGGTACTTTACCGTAGATCTCACCTAGTTTATCTATGTTCTGATCGCCTGATAAATACCATTGCCATTCGGCATCTGCATATTCATATTTCCAACCACGTTCTTCATTTACTATGTGGTTATCTAATGGGTTTTCTATATAAAACCCACAGTTAAATATAGCTTTTGTATTATCAAAATCTATACCCTTTCTAATTATCAAATCGTGATAATAATTAAATGCGTGATTTGCGTTATAAAATCTTTTCATTAGCTCCATGGTAATTCTTCCTCAACTGGTTTCTCATCAGGTATATAACAACCTGACTTTGGCTCCCATTTAAAAAATGCTTCAGCACCGTTTTCACCTAAGTTTTGGAATTTAACTTTTAATACTTTTACTTTTGTGTTCTTAGCCTCATAGTCTCTGTGTACTAACAAGCCGTGATAACTTGCATCATACCACTCACCACCACCTTTGATGTTATACATAGTTGGCTCTTCAATTTTACCATCTTGTGTTCTATACATCTTAGTAGGGTGTGCTACTATAATAACTAATACATCATATTTCTTAGCAAAGACTTCTATTTCAGTTAGATAATCTAATGTATATTTATTAACATCATCAGATTTACAATCAGTATTTCTAACTTTATTAAAAGGATCAATGACTAAGCATTTAATACCTTTACGTTTAACAAGCTCAGCACCTTTTTTAAGTACTGACTTGAGGTCATACTTGTCCATATCAATAAAAAAGAAGTTATCGTCTACATGTGATGACACATGTTTCCAAGTCTTATTATCAATATCAGAGGGTAATGGCAGATCCTGCCAAAACTTACGCATTAATTTATGTGCGTGTAAAAAGGTTGGTTGGTTTTCCGGGGAAGCGTATGCTGTTTTCCAGCTGTACTTTTGGTTATATCCAACAACCATTTGGTCTACAAAGTCAGACTTACCTGACGACGGTATACCTGTTACAGTTATAAATTGACCTGTATATGTACTAAATACTTTATCAAAGTTATCTAAACCTATTTGATATCCAGGTTTAAAACCATGTTTGACAAAGTCTTTTAGTTCCTCTTCAAAGTCTTTCAAAGTTGAAACACCTTCAAGTGGCACAGGTTGTGCGATCGCTATTATATTTGCAAGATCTTCCTTACCATATTTAACGAGATATTCATTAGCATCTTTACAGTCTTTTAGATCTATAACGTGACAGATTTCAGCGCCGAGCCTACGTATAAGCTCTTGTTGTAACGCCTGACCTGCTTCGTCATTGTCTATAGCTAAAACAATTTTAGTTTTATCTTCAAAATAATCTATACAATTATCAAGATAATCTAAGTTGTTACTGTTTAATGTAGCTCCGTTAGGAACTGACACAACTGACTTGACGCCAGCTTCATGTAAAGATAATGCATCTATCTCACCCTCAGTTATAACACACCAATCATATCCAACAACACTATCTACGTTATAAAATATCTTTTCTGCTCCTTTATATAATTTAAAGTTTTTTCTACCATCACGGTATTTAACATTAACGAGCTCACCGCCCATGCGGTAATTAAACTTAATAGCGTTTTCGATCTGATTAGTTTGAGGCATATACTCAGGACCCTCAGATACGTCAAACGTATCTAATGTATCCTGAGATATTCCTCTTGATTCAAACCACCTCAACATTTTACTACCCGGAGGTTTATTAGTAGTATCGTTAAACTCCGGTTTTACATATTCCTTGGCAGCACCTCCTTTTCTCTCATATGTGTGTAGTTGAAATGTTTCGTTGCAGTTGTGACAAGTACCGAGACCTCGCTCCCAATCATAGCTAGCACATTTAAGCTTTCTATTCTTGGGTTTGCGATCATGAGAACATAAAGGACACGTGCCTTGTGGTTTACCCACATCCAGCTTGTGTTGATTGAAGTTATCAATCGTAAATCCGTTAATCTCTGTCTCGTTTACTTTCATATATTAAAATGGTATATCATCATGTTTATCTGCAACTGCTTGTGGAGCAGGTTGTGAAGCACCTTGTGCTTTAACCGGCTCAGGAAAAGTACCGTTTGTCCAAACTACCTTTGAATTACCTAGGTAAACCTTAGGAGCTTTGGCCTCTCTTTCTTCCTTAGTCTGATCAACGATCACAGGACCGTTGTTACCAAACTGATCAGGTTCATCATTAACACTGATAGATATGGGTAAATATTTACCTTTTTTACCCGTGATAATCTTATCCTTAGGAATAAGTGTAAGGTTGATACTTGTTTTTATAATACCAGCCATATTAGTAGGTTGATATTTGGTTAAACATTCTAGACATCTGGTCTTTACTTGCGCCAGTTAGTCTTCTTAAATTGTCCACGGCTTTCACGTGGCTTTGGTTTGTGTAAAAATTATTTACGCTTGTTGTCATGCCTGTTACGTCGCATGTTCTTTTTCTGGTTCTTGCCATAATATTAAATTAAAGTGTTTTGGTTATAAAATATTGCTTAGGATCGAAATCCTTAGTCTTAAAAAATAAATCATAAATTCCGCTAGCCCTCTCTACCTTCAAATCCCCACGCTGTAAGAATTCATCTGAGCAGTCAAATATTCCTATTTGCTTTGTGCTCTTATCGATTACTATGAAAACGAAGTCATATCCAAATAGCTTTTGATATATAAACGCTTGTGAATCGTAATTATAACGATATGCACTAGACGTAAATTTATTTATATCAGCCGTTGTTTTCAAATCAACTACAACTTTTTCATCATGGTTAACAATATCAGCCTTACCCTTCCATTTATTGCCATATAATTCGACAATACCTGGTTCTTCATACTCCACGTTATTGCTACCATCTGAACCTAGTATTAAGTTTCTACATACTTCATTGTCCATAATCTTTGCCGTCATAGCCTCGATCATATCAACTTCTTTTTCTAGTAGGCATAGCTCTCCGCCTGACATCTCTTTATAAACTTTAGTATTACGAGTCGATGACTTTATAATCTTAAAGCTTTTCAATTTGTCTGGCTCAAGTATTGCAGTATGAAAATACTTACCTACTAAAAAAGCAGAAGTTTCAGTACTTGGTTGTCCAAGTGCTAGAGGATTGTTAAACAACGTACCGATGTCACTGTTACTTAGGAACTTCTTTCCATAATCTCCGTAGTAAAGCTCGTCGTTACGAAGCTTTTCAATCGCCTGTTTATTCATCTTAAATAGATTTAAGTTGTGACTCTATCTCACTTGACATAGAGTACTTCTTCTTAATCGCGTCAACTTTCCCACCTGCCTTAACATAGTCAACAGCTTTAGTAAACGAGTCTGTTCCAGCTTTCAAAAAAGCTTTATTAGACGTTTTGCCGTGACTGTTAGTCGCATCACTATCCTGCGTATCATCGATTAAGAATAAATTACCAAGCGCGTACTTTTTACCATACGAGCTTGCACTGCCAAATTGCTGCGGCACTTGCATACCTTTTTGAGCAAGGTCTACACCAACAACCGCGGCAGCACTTATTGAATCAGTGCCGTCAGTAATTGTAGCAGTAGTCTTTATTATAGGACCAAATTCGCCTATAACAAGATCTTCATTAACTATAACAGTTACATTGTGCTTAGTTAAATGAGGCTTTACAGCTTCAAGTATATCTTCAGCAGACCTGAAATAATACTTACCGAAGCTATTAAACCTAGTTTTCTTAGCTTTAAAATGTACCTGTATGTCTTTTAATTTTTGGTTTAAATTCATGGTATATAATCTAAAATTTCTGAATGTTTTACATTCTGTTTTAATCTTTCAACAGCTTGTTTTTTAAGCTGTGAAACTCTTACATAAGCACTCTGGCCTTTAATCTGTAATTTATATGCTATTTCTTTAGCGCTGTGTTTTGGACAGTCTAGGCCATAGCTTAATCTTAGTACTTCGTACTCTTTTCTATTTAAATACCTTTGTAATAAAGATTTTAAATAAATACTAAACATTTCCTCATTGTACTCGGGTTGTTTATCCGGTATTTCAAAGACCTGGTTGTTATTCTCAGATATCTCTTCGATACTTAAAAACAATGAGTCAAAGAATTTACTTACAGCATTTTGATCAGCAGTTTGATTCCTCATTTCTGCGAGCTTATGCTCTGGTATACGTAAACCACCTTTATTTATATCAATAGAACGTCTTATGTTTCCTTTGATACGTTTAGATAAAAATGATTTCAATGTATTATTCTTATCCTTTGATTCATCTAGTTTTTCATGTACAATCTTATCGACAGCGTTTATTAAACCTATATTACCAAACTGTATAAGATCTAATATATCTAATACACCTGATGCAGGTTGCGCTGTTGAAAACTTTTTAGCTATATTTTCTACTAAAGGTAGAAACTTGTGTATGAGATCATCACGAGTCATACTCTTGAAGTCCTCACTTTCATATAAGTCTTTTGTTAAGACGTTTCCTACATCGGTTTTATACCTGATATAGTTCTCAACGTTATACTTTCTCATCTAACATATTGTTTAATTGTTCTTTTTCATTTTTTAATTCATCAGTCATATGTCTATGAATAGTTCTTGAAGAACATTTCAAACAATTAGCTAGCTTAGCTATAGTTATCTTTTGTTCCAAGCTGTTAATGTTCAACATCCACTCATAAATATCATTTGTTGATATTCTCCCCCGCCCAATTAACGACCCAACTATTTTTAGTTTTTTAGATACATCAATTATTAGGTTTGGCTTAAATATAATCTTCCTCAATTTATTCTTAGGAGGCTTCTTAGTTTTAGCAAAACTGTTAATTAAAATATCAAGGGTTTTACTTGGTATTGTAAAGGTAATAAATCCATTTGACTTATCACAGATAAATTGTGATAAATTTTCAAACTTTTTTCTATCAATGTTAGGATTTAACCACCATAACACGGACAAATGCCACTTTAAAGATCTAAACGTAGTAATCTTGGCTGTACTTCTAAACAACTCATAACATTCATAAGTACCTTGTTGATAATAACTACCCCACCAATATGACTGCGTAGGTTCGTCGTTATCAGGATAACCTCTGTATATTATTCTTTTACGATGTAAATACTCTAAATTTCTGTGTGACATTAGCCTGTTATTATTATACTATATAGGGCTTTTGTCACCCTATATTAAATCATTTAAAAAATGATTTTTCGTGGGTTAAGATAACTTTTTCCCATTTACCACCTTTCATACTTTGTGGTACAAGAAAATCTATACGTTTTCTAAACCTTGGATTCATACGATCTCTTACAAACCATATACCATCAAGAAGTCCTGCGCCTTCAACATGGACTTTATCACCCATCTTAAATTTGTATTCGTTCTCAAGATCCCAACTTACAGCTATTATCCTATCGGATAATGGGTCATCTATATTAATTTTATAGCCTGACGCTGTAATATCTGGTGTACTATCGGTTTGTGCTTCAACAGCATGATATATTGTAGCAGTTACATAAAGTCTCTGCTTTTCATTATTTAAGTTGCTACTGTCACATGACAATAGGCTTGTAAATATAATTAATAACTTTAACATATAATAATTATTTAGTTAATAAATTGGTATTTCTCTATATTTATTTTCAGTTTTACCTGCAATATGAGATTTATCATTAATATAATATTGCCAATAAGCAATAATACTATCTTTGTGTTTATACTCATCAGGCATAGCCTGTGGAGGTTGTGACCACTCATCACCTTGAATATGTTTAGGTGGTGTGGCTAAAAAATCTTTGCATTTAGTAATTGTTAAATGTGTCTTACCATATCTAACATAATACTCTGTACCAAGAGCCATCATGTGGTCATATAACCACATGTAAGTAGACTTAGATTGTCTAGCCCATACTGTTGATGGATGATTCAGATGTGCTTGTTTATAAGGTACATTAGCTTTTTGTTCAGCGCTACCATAACAATGATGCGCTGTACATAACATTTGAGCCGACTCAAGTATCATTTTAACAACATGCTTATTGTATTGATATATAGCGGCAAGCTTAGGATCTTTATCTAAGTAAAATATATTCATTACTCGTAGTTACGTATTGCTTTGAACAATGGATGTCTGTAACTACCTGCTTTAGTTCTTTCAAAGTATGTAAACGTAGCAGTCTTGCCAACCCAGTCTTGCATAGCTTTGAAGTTTTTCTGTAGATATACAAACTTGTCCATGACTGGCATACCGAATTTAATGCCATCGCTGTCAACAGCAATGAACTTACCGATTGTGCCACGTCTTTTGCCTTTGCCTTCAACCCAACTTACAATTGTAGCTTCGGTATCGCTGAAGTCTTTAAACTTCATAAGATCATATGACCTGCCATTTTTGTATGCACCGTCTAGTCTTAGTATAGAGCCTTCATAGCCTTGTTCTAGAAAATTGTTGTGTATTTCTTTGGCTTTATCAAGTGTGTGTACACCTCTTGCAGGTACATATCGAATATGTTTACCGTACATGTTAGAGCGAGTTAGTTGATCATGACGTTTGCCGTATCTATTCATATCAGACTCTATTAAATCTACTTTGTTTTCATTTGGATTACAAAACGCGTAGTCGTACACATGATATTGTATGAGCTTGCGTGCCTCTTTCCTGTCGTCGTCTGTTGGTTTTTGTTTTCTGACTAATGATATGATTTTTTCAAAATCATCTCTTAGATCATGATTATACAACTCACCGTCAAGGACAAGCCAAGGGTTTTGTTTGAACATACTGAACATTTTTGGTGTAAATAAATGTTGTAAGTTCATGAATTTTTTACCGGTACGTGAGAACGCGCCGTCTTTTGTAAACACGCAGCGAACGCCGTCGAGTTTAGGTTGTATAAATACTGGTTTGGACCAGTCAACTCGCTTATTATCGAATTTGTGTGCGAGCATAGGTTTAAAGTGTTTTGTCATATTGTTTTAGTTTTTGTTCTTTGTTTTTAAGTAATCGTATTAATCGTTTTTGTTTAGCAAGTACAAGACCTGCTTTTTCGTATTCTTCTGAATCTACATAAGATTCTTCTATCTCTCTTAGTCTATCAACTTCCCACATCATGTCGGATATTTCAAGTCTTAAATCGAATTCATCAGTATTATCTTTCATATATCGTATTTATATTGTTTAATCGTAACCTGATGGGTGTAGTATATCTTTTGCAACATACTGTTTTTCTTGTTGTGATCTGGTTTGTGTAGCAAAGTCTGTGTAGCTATACTTCTGATTACTATACTTTGCAAGTATCTTGTCAGGAGTAAGCACAAATACATTCGCTGTTGCGTATTGATCATAGCAGCTCACCCATATATCTTTGTTATCACCTGTCCATATCACGTATGTATAGTTGTGATCTATATCTTCTGGTGATGCATATAGGTAGCAACTGTCATAGTACATATCATGTACCATTTTAGCCGCAAGCCTAGTGCCATCAGTAATTGTTTGGTTAGCTAGTAACCAGTTAGCTAGTTGTACGCCTTGCCACTCAGGATAACCATCGTGATGCAGGTACATATTAACATAGCTATGTTCTGTTAGCAACTCAGGGTTTTGTGCAAAACCTAGTTCGTGGTTGCTTGCGTAATCTCTATCGATTACCATTGTTAAGTTTCTAGTGCTCATCTAATAATTGTTTAAATTTGTGTTTAGTTATTTCTTCATTGCAATAAGTATATATTGTTTCTTCATCTTGTGTTACGCATAATTCTTTTACTTTATTTCGCGTACCAAAGTCTACACATATATCTTTTTTGCAGTCCCAATAAACTTTCCATATAGACTCTAATGTTCTACGTGGATCGTCAGTAGTGCCAACGATATGTTCGTCGCCACATATAAATCTGTACTTGTATTTTTTCTTTTTGTACTGAGATTTCTTTATTAAGTTACCTCTTGCATCACTTCTTATTGGCATTGTCAAGTACTGTTATCATTGCCACAAAAAATAATGCCATACTCATAATAATAAATATTGATTCTATTGTCATTTTAATCCTCTTTTCATATCTTTAATGATCTCATGGATGTCACCGTGATAGTCACCCCATTTATCTCTGTGTTCTTCATAAAAAGACTGTTCACATCTTTTCTTCATATCGTCTTTTATTATTTTTAATAGACTCTGTAAGTGATCTGTTCTCATCTTTCTTCTTTAAATAATGCTAAGCCAAGCTTCGCATAGTTAATAATATCAGCAAACCTACTGTCAATAGACTCTGCTTTCTTTACATTAGCATGATTTACATGCGCAAATACACTATTTACCTGCTTATCAAAGTATGTAGCCCATACTTTTAATGCGCTGGTATTCAGCCTGTTAGCTGTACTTTTAAAGTTATTTAGTACATCATCGTCCATTAGTGTATACTCAGGGCCTTTATCACCCATTATATTTTTAGCCATTAAATCAATAGCTTTATTTAGCTTGTTAAACTCTGCTTGTGTCATTCTTTATTATTTTACTTAATAATTTTTCTATTCTTTCTACAGACTTACGTAGTTTGTTAACTTCGCTTATACTTGTTACGTTTTTTCTTATCATTAGTTTATTCTCTTGCCGTTTGGCATGTCATTATATAATTCTATTAACGTATCTGTCTTTGCTTCTGCAATCAATCGTTCGACTTCTTGCTCGCCATAATGCGCGCATAGTTCTTCGATCATCTGCTGCTCGTCTAATAATGCTTTCATTCATTAGTATTTAGTATTAAACATGGTTTCAGGCCAAAGAATATCAGTTGATGATACACCACCGAATGCTCTGATCTGCTTAATATCGCCGATAGTTAGCTCGTTGTAGTATCTAGTAGACTTTAGTCTTTCAACAACACCACTAACGCTTACAGCGTACTTGTCACTGTTACTGTGTAACCTTGACTTAATTTCTGGTTTTAGTTTTTGGTATAAATTTTTCATATCAATATTATCTATTAGTAATCGTATTTACTTTGTATAACTTTTAATTCCTCTTCAATTTCCTCTCTGTGGTGAAGTATATCGTCACAGTAGGCTAACATATCTATCAGACCATTTCTTTCGTGTTCTGTTAGATCTCTATAATCGCCGTCATTTATGGCGTCCAAGCAGTCGCTTAAAGCTCTACTTGTATTCTCGAATCTGCAATAACTCATATTCATATCGGTAACAGTAGGCATTGCGACTCGGTAACGCTGCACCCTTCTTGTCCAGGCTTGGTACCTACTGTTTAAGAGATCAGTGGAGGAATCGAACCTCCATTGTTTTCAACACATGATCAACTGTGTTTCCTGTATTACTTGATGCGTAAACTTAATTACGTCGCAAGTCCATACCTGATCTGCGCTCTCGACCCTTGAAAGTCTTACATCTGCTTTGTACTCCTATTTAAGATATACTCTGTACTCTTAATTTGAAGTGCATCAATGCTTTCTAGGTTTAGAGCTTATATACAACTATATGTTTCTTAACATAGTGCCGTAACCTCTGCGCTCGGTTAGCTTACGTATACGTTTCGCCTGTGCTTTCGGCATAATTTGGATAGTGTTGCCGGTTTTGTGGTATGTGAGTGCCACACAGCCATAAGGTTCAACAGTGGAACAGTCGACGCAAGAGGTATAACCTAGTGCCAACCGTGCTTGAGGTATTATATTTTTATTACATTTGTTACATATCATATAAATATTATCTAATAGTTGTCGTATTTATATTGTATTTATTTTTCTTTTGTTACACCCATTTGAATCGCTATTCTTTTAGTGACAGCTTTCATCAGTGTGCCATGAATTTCATTGAAATCTTTCTTGATTTCGTATCCATCTAGTGCCCAATCGCACGCTCTATATATATCTTTTATAGATTCTTCAGCAGTTTGATCTGCTAATTTCTCAAATTCTTCAATACTTAGTTTACTTAGCATAGTTCTTTAAATAATAGTTTAACATATAGTTCATCATAGCAATACTTTCATGTATTATTTCATAGGCAAGAGTATTATATCTTCTAGTTTTCAACTCTCCGTTAATAGTTAGTAAAGTATGTTGCACATTTTGTCTATACCTTTTGTTAATTGGGTAAGGACAGTACGCACCATTTTGTTTTCTTACATAACCATTTTTAAATATAGCCATTCTAAGTCTAGTTTTTGGTAGTGAATGCTCACTATGCCACTTAATCATTTGCTTACTGAAGCAACTAACAGGGAATTTAAACTCTCTAGTGCCATTTTTAGCTTGTCTTTGCGTAGTTACTTCACGTATATCATAGTCAAGTAACATTTTTCTTGCGAAAGCATCTTCTAATGCTTGCTTTTCTTGTTGGTATTTAGTTATTCCAGCCATTTCTTTTGTTGTATTTATGTTTAAAATAGTCTTTTATTTCATTACCTTTACCATCATGGACGGTTATAGCGTCGCCAAATAGTTCGTATAAATCTTTTTCTGTTGTGTTTTTACCACATTTAATTGATTGGTAAGCGTTGTATTGTATCGCCATAGTTTTTGTTTTTAATAGTATACCAAGAGGCATACTGGTTAGTGTTATTTATTTTGTTTAATAATGTTTTATTATTAAGTAGTATTTTATTGTTTGGTAGAAATTTAATTGTATTCATAGTTGTTTATATATATTATCTATTAATGATCGTGTTTACATTGTAAACTCATCACTTGAATCTAACCTGTCATACCAGTTATCTAAAACCATTTGTATTTCTTCTGAGGTTAGTATAGTTATCCTATTATTATTAGTGTTATCCATAGTAGTAATGTTAAAAGTGTTAAGAAAGTTATAGACATTAGTGTCTCTGTAATTAGTTTATTATTCTTCATAGTAAGTTGTAATTTAGTTCTAGTGTGAGTAGTCGAAACCCACCTCTGCTCCAAGACTAGATGAGGTAAAGAGCTATTAAACTAACTCTTTATCTCTAAGTACTAATGGAATATTATTAGTAGCAGTGTAACTCTTATACTTTAACCAACATGGTAAGTTAGTGAGAGTATCTTTCATTATATTAAATACTTTATCGTGTGAGTAAGTAATTTCTTTTCCTTTTTTATTAGTGAAAGTTATGTTTGTGTTTGTATTAAGAAGACTTTTTCTTACTACAAATCTTTTAGAAGTGATTGTATTCATAGTTGTATTTGTTTTATGTTTAAGTTGTATAGTAATGTTATCTTATAGTTATAGTATTTACATTGTAAAGTAGTGTAATTGTTTATTGTATATTTTTAGTTAGTAAAGTATACCGCACTATCTCTCTTTTTCTATTTATTTTATTATTATATAATAAGAATCTAAATAATCAGTTTCAATTGTATAATCATTATTATTGGAATCTA